>OHLL01000499.1_pt1 | contig 14766 bp, 19 predicted proteins | sample 1569031 | NCBI WGS metagenome assembly OHLL01 (sample SAMEA3879606, study PRJEB24766) | human gut metagenome | biome: human-associated habitat; feature: feces | place: USA | collected 1985/1987 | reverse complement strand
TGATGGACATGGTGCGGGATGCCTTTACTGCTTTTGAGCAGCGGATGGTAACGGAAGACAAGGACGGCATCTGTTACCAGCGTGTTTCGCTGGATGATGTTCTGCCGGGAGAGGAACAACTGCGGCGCATTGAAGCCATAGCCGACCCCTACGCCATGCAGCCGCAGATCATTATGGAGGAGCAGGAATCGCGCCGGGAACTGTACGATGGTCTGAAACGGCTGACCCAGCGGGAGCAGACCTACCTGCTGTACCGCTATGGCTTCACTGATGGCGAAGAGCATCCACTGATCGGCACGGCGATATACTTTCACCTGACAAAAGGCCGCGCCAAAAAGACGGAGGAACAGGCCATGGATAACCTGTGGCTGGAACTGCCGTGGTGGTTTCTTTGAATAAAAAGAAAAAAATCGTGATTGTGCTACAAGCTTTCTGGAAATTTATGTGCAACCATACGATTTTGAAAAAAATTGTGGACGGATGAAATAAAGCGGGCTTAAATTTCGTTGTTTTAAAAAGGATTTGTAAGAACTTCTTTTAGAACGTATATAGGAGGCCTTTTTATGTTAGAACAATTTTTCAAATCACAAGTTGCAGCTGTTTCTGACCCCTACCAGTGCAATCGCATCACGGATGCGTTGGCGGCTGCGGGAATCAAGTTCTATTGCAAAACTAAAGATGTCAATCGGCGTAATACGTTCGATCAGGCAAGAATTGGAACTCTAGGTATAAAACCAAAGTATATCACAGAGATATTTGTAGACAAAGAAAATGCAGATATGGCACTGCATATTGTACACACGCTAAAGTAAAGTCTGCGATATCATAGTTCTTACAGCGTGATATGTTTTCAGTTGACTGGAGAAAAACATGAAAAGAATTTGCATTGGACTTTTGACCGCACTAGGGTGTATTGCTGTAGCTACGGCGTTGATTGTTCGGCCATTTAGCAAAAAATCCATCCAGTCCTATGTACTGCGAAATCAGGATGAGCTGACAAACTATGCGCGGAAAGTGATAGAAGAACATCCAATGGGACCGCTAGAGTGGAATGGATGGAAAGTATATTATTACGCAGATGATATGGTGGAATTTTGTACAGGCTCTTTCGGGCTCATTCCGAGTACTACATATAAGGGCTTTTACTATTCTGAAGATGATGAACCACATGGCTTTCAAGATGTTCCGGTTGAGTTTGTAAAAAGTGGAAATGGATGGTCGTGGGCAGAATCAGAAGGTGATAATACACAATATACTGAACGAATTGCAGCACATTGGTATTGGTATGAAGCAAAATTTTAGAAGTCGGAGAACCTGAAGTTATGTATAACAATAGACGAAATAACCGATTTAGTATATTTATTGCCGCTATTATTGTAAGCCTGCTGGTTCTTCTCACAGGATGCGCATCTACCAAGAAGGAAACTGATTTAGCTAAGCCCGTTGCAGAGGATAGCTCAAATCCAGTCACTTTAACAGTCTACCTTACCGCTCACTATGCAAATCCTGATACACATTGTCCTATCTATGAAAAACTGCTAGATTATCAAAAAGAGAACCCGAATATCACAATACAGTTCGTATCGCCAAAAGAGGGTGATACCGCAGAGCGTGAGGCAGAGATTCATCAGCTAAATACGGAAATCCTTTCAGGCAAGGGTCCCGACCTTTTTATTATGGAAGGAAACCGATTGACGAATGTTAATCTATTTCCAGATATTGAAAAGAGTATGATGAATGGAGCTTTTCTCGATCTTACCGATGTAATGGATTCAAACGAATTCACAGCAGAGAATTTTTATATGCCTCTTTTAGATGCTGGAAAACTAAAAGGAAAACAGTATATTTTACCTTTGTGTTTTTCAGTTCCAGCGCTGACAAGTGCAGAAAGCATTTTGAAAGACAGCGGATTTGATATGCAAGCCGCATCAAAAAGCCTTGTGGCCACGATGGATGAACTGCTGCGTATCTACAAGGAAAAACCAATGCTGGTTGTGACGGACTTTAGCATGACAAGCGCGTTATCGCAGCCAATCATCGATTACAAGAATCACACTATTAACTTGGACACAGTTAGTTGTCGGCAAACATTAGCATATGAGAAAGAATTCCGTACGGGTGAAATTTCTTATGAGATGCAAACATCGGTGTACAAGGGGTACAAACAAGATAAAATAGAAATGAGGGGCGATAGAGCGGAAATGTCAGATTTTCCACTCTATCTGAACACGGTCGCTGGTGGCCTTGATCGTAGAGATCAAACCATCGGCGGCTTTTCTTTTGTCGTCAAAATCTATGCTGTCCCAGTTGTCGAGATAATAGGATAACTTCTTTATCTGCTGGGGAGATATGGTTTCAACGCTCAATTCGGCGATTGCCTTTGAAATGGTCTGGCGTCGGGTGTCCAGTTCTTCAATTTTTTTGTTGGCGTAGGCAAGCAAGGTCGCATTGGCTCCGGTCAGCGTGTCCAGCAGCTTTTCAATTTCTGCCTCCACCTGTGCCAGCTCCACTTGATAGGCGGTCAGTTTCGGATTGACTTTTTCCTCTCTGCCGTGGAGTATCTGAAAATCTTTGAACTTTTCCTGCATGGCCGAGAAAATGAAGTGCTCAAATTCTTCTTTGCGGATTTTCCCGCAGCCCGGACAGCCTTTGTTTTCCGTCCGTTTGGTACAGCGGAAATATCCGGTGCTGTTTGGTACATGGGTGGCTTTCAGAGCATACCCACAATGCCCGCATTTGATTTTTCCGGCCAGCCAAGTATTTTTCGGTTTCCGTCCCTGCTGGAAGGTGGTATTTGCCATAAGTTTTTTCCGGCATTTCAGCCATGTGTCAGAGGAAATGAGTGCTTCATGGGGAGCGATAACAAGTATCTGGTCTTTTAAGCACCTGTCCTTGTCCTCCTTCACATCCCGCCCCTGATAGAGATAGCAGCCGTTTGTTCCGGCAAAGTCAGAAGCGTCATTGACAATCGCTGCACCCTGGCTCTTGAAAAATTCGTACAGCTCCAAATCGGCCTGTGCGTAAACGGGGTTTCTTAAAAGCTGGGAAAGAAATGTACGGAACATGGATTTGCCATAAATTTTTATGTCATGTTCCTCGAAGTATCGGGTAATATCTCCGAAGGAGGTTTCCGGTTCAGCGTACATTTCAAACATCAGCCGAACATGGTCGGCGGCTACGGGGTCGGCAACCATTTTCTTTGTGCGGATACCCTCTACCACAGTAGGCTCTAACTGATAACCGTATGGTGCCTGTCCGCTCATGTGAAAGCCTTTCAGGCACCGTGAATAGTAGGCGTCTGTGACACGCTTCTGAATTGTCTCACGTTCAAGCTGGGCGAATACAATGCAGATATTCAGCATGGCCCGGCCCATCGGGGTCGAAGTATCAAACTTTTCCGTGGAGGATACAAACTCCACATCGTACTCTTGAAACAGCTCCATCATCGTTGCAAAGTCCAGAATAGAGCGGCTTATACGGTCCAGTTTATACACGATGACCCGCCTGACCTTTCCCTTGCGGATCTCGCCCAGCAGCTTTTGAAACTCCGGCCTGTCCGTATTCTTACCGGAATAGCCTTTGTCCTTGAATACCCGGCAGCTCCCACCTTTCAATTCATACTTGCAAAAGTCGATCTGACTTTCAATGCTGATACTGTCCTTGCGGTCTACTGACTGTCTTGCGTAAATACAATCTTCTCTGATAAATTCCATATTGGGCTCCTTTCCTTGTTGGAATGGAGCTACCAACCTTACAACTATATTATACCATCAGCAGCCCCGGACAACAATGTTGCGAATGATTAGGGAAATCTGTCCCCATATTTGCTGAACACCTCGTAAAGACAACGCTCAATTTCTTTTTTGCGCTGTTCTTTCTCCTTCGGGGGAAGTACCGGCGTGAGGCTTTCCAGCACAATGATCTTCCCTTGAAATGCGACAGACTTTGTTTCTCGTTCATAAGTGACAGCTTGCGTCATTGAAAACCTCCTTTGCGAAAGTGCGTGTATATGCCAGCCTTTCCCACTTGTCCCGTGGGGAAATGTCAAAAGACGGCACCCAGCAGGTGCCGCCCTTTGAGCTTTCTCCACTTCGGGTCAATGTGGCCCGAGGTCAGTAAGGACTGGAAAGGTACTTTTCTTTGGCGTCCTCCACGCTGTTGAGGTCGAATACTTCATAAAGCTGCCCCACAACACGCCGTATATCCTTCTTTGAAAATCCGCAGTCCTCCATTGCCATAATGACATAACCACGGCAGGCGTCATTGCTCCATTCGTCCGGTTCCAAGCCGGGGATCATTCCAAACGCATTTCCCATAAAGTGCTCCTTTTTTGAAAAGATGGGGAGCCACGCCGGATCGGTTGGCCTATCATCAGACAGCATTGCCGGGGGCTCCCCATAGGTTTTCACTTCATTTCAGACACACCGGACGGGCATAGGCTTCATGCCCCATAGTATTTCAACTCTCCCCATTCTGATGGCAAGGCGTTCTCATTGCCTGCGACGGCTCACGGCTTGCAAGGCCGCTTCAACGCTCGGACTGTGACTAAACGCAAGTATCCGGGTTCTGCGCCTGTTCCGGTGGAGCCAGCCTTGCCCCACCTATGGCATGGACCTGTTCGCTCGCTCAGTTTTACAAAGACTGTATTCTCTGAAATCCGAGGTCATGGCGGGTCTGTCACACAGCGCGTTCCCCTTCGTATCCGGGTGTCTTTTTATTCAATTTTCAATCTGCATGAGGCTTGTCTGAACCTCGGGCCATTGTGACCCGAAGTGTTTTACCTCTCATAAGCCATTTCATTTTCCGGCCTAAATCGGTACGCCTTACAAAGAATTTTTCAAAATTTTTTCTAAGCGCCGCAGACCTCGCTCGATTGCGACACGAACCACTTTTTCATGGACGCCCTCTGCCCGGGCAATGTCCTGTTTGGTCATGCCGAGAATGAAATGAGCGTAAATCCGTTTTGCCTGTTTGTCCGGCAGACTGGCAATCGCCGCATGAAGCTCCTGCATGGTCACTTTCCGCTCATACAGTTCATGGGGAGATAAGGCAACAAAGACAGCTTCATGCTCCAGCCCGTCATCCCGATCAAGGGAATAGTAGGCTTTGTGGCGGTATGTACGCAGCCGATAAGCCGCCTCCTTACGATCAAACTCTTTGAACATTTCTGCAACTTCTTCCGATACTTCCATGAAGCAATCTGATGTATAGAATGGGTAATAGTCCCGCAAATTGATAATAGCCATATTGACCTCCGTTTCGGTTGTTGGTTGACGAGTGACCGAAACGAAGGCGGCGGGGAGCGGCACCGGGGAATGACTTCGGGCCAACATGACCCGAAGCAGCCCCATAAGAACACAAAAGCGCCCGGGCGGCATGAAGCCACACGGACGCATGAAATGACATAATAGTTAAGGTTCCAACAAATTTCGCATACATAGCCGGAATAACCAGGAGGGGGAGCTATGCTTTTTTTAACTGATGTAGGTCATGGGTGCTATGAAAAAAGGCAAAAATAGACACGGCGGCAATCCTCCTATATGCCGCCGTGGATTTACACGGTGTTAGGTCGTCGTTGGTTTAGGATAAACGAAAGAAACGGCGGCTCTGAAAATCAAAGCCGCCGCTGGTCGTATGGGCGTGTCAAAAGGGCTGCTGTACGACGGCTTTTTTTCTTTTGCCGTCGTGCGGCAGCTGATCTAAATATATTTCATTACAGGCACCTTTATTGTCCTGCGGGGTTATTCTTTATATTTTTCTTGAACAGAAGAAGGTAATTCATCAAACTGCATTTCAGCCCATGTTACAACCCCTCTGATGGGAGCCACTTTCAAGCACAGATACGCACCATCTGTGAGAACTTTGCTTGTTTCAAAAGTAACGTCTTTCGCATTACCACTTTCATCATAAGCAACCAATGTGTATTTATAGTTCATCGCACCATGCGGTGCAATATCTGTTACCCATCGGTTATCGATCTGCGTATAGTAGTCTGTATTGGTTTGCGTAGTGAGAAAAGCTACAGTCATAAAAGTAATTGCTAGTACAGCAACGACAATCACAATTCCTATTTTTTTCTTAGAACTCATAAAGGTTACCTCTCTTTCTTTTACCAGCCCTTTTTAGGTGCTGTGTGCTGTGTTTTTTTAGCTTCTCTCTTTTCTGGTTTCTGTTTTACAAACATCAAAGCAATTCCAATAGCACACATAATCAGAATGCTAATAAAACACAGTCCTTTATTCCACATAACTCCTTCTGCGCCAGCTCGATAATTGATTAAACCAAGCGCAGCGGAGACAGGATATATAGATTGTAAAGTCCCATTTGCAAACATTCCTATAAACCCATATACAAAAGCGACGATAACCCCTACAAGGAAACTCCCTTTATGTCTGCTTGTCAGAACAATAATGGGTAGCATTGTCAAGTAAAGGAATAATCCTAACAATGCCATTTGCACCAATCCTGTAAGCGCAGGAATCAAAGCAAATCCATCATATCCCATGATAAAATTTGCAACGACTGTGAAAGCAAAGCACACAATTCCTAAGAAAAGCGACAGAATTGCAGAAACAATCAATTTACCCGCCAGAAGTTTCCTAAATGAAATGGGTAATGTTTCAATATTTTTTAATGTGTCGTCTGTATATTCACGGGAAATCATATACCCACTAATCAGCGTGATACACATTGGGAAAATCATTGTTACAAAATGCTTAACTACCTGTTCAAAAAGAAATTGGTAGTCCCATACCATTCCGTCATCGGCCATTGTAGTAAACAAGGTTAGCAGAACTGTAAGAAGCATGAGGGACACGCCAATCCAGACAATAAAATATCTTTTCAGCTTCATAAACTCGGTTTTTATAATTGTTACCATTTCACTCACTCCTTTTCTTATAAAGATAGACCGCCAGAAGAAGTGAAACAGCCCCAATTACCCCCAAAGTTATAATTAGTTGAGGAGTAGAAGGTATCAATCCCATTTGAATGAAGTTCTGCAAATCCTCTGTGTCGTTTATAGCAGTACGAGAAGACATTTGCTGGGTTCCCCACAACATAATGCTCGGTGTAGGCAGAGTAAGTACAAGCCATTTTGGAAGTGCTGTCATAGAAAATGTTGAGAGCAGGTTGAATACACTATAAAATACACAAAGCATAATGGAAAAAATATAGGATCTGCTGAAAAATACAATCAGCAATACCAGCGGTAATGCACTAATCGCAATCAATAATCCGTAAACAGCGGAAAACAATACCTTAAACAAAATATCGGTCACTCCGAAAAAGACAAAACCGCAAAGGATAGAGGCCACAGTCGAAGATATACAAAACGCAATACTAAGCAATAATAAAACAATGCACTTTGCGATAACCATCTGTGAACTTGTTATCGGAATTGTCCGTAGGTTTTTAAAGGTGTCGTTATCTCGCTCCATAAAAAAGAGGAGTGCTGCAACAATTCCTAAAATGCAGGGAAGAAGTAGCAACATACCAAAACCGATTACGGATTGCCACAGGGCGTCAAAAGCTGCTGCTTTTGTAGCGTATTTGTTCTGCGCCGTGTTCAGATAATAGATAATGGCAGTTAGCGGGATTGGAAACAGAAAAGATGCCGCCAATACCAACTGCACGAACATTTTTCTTTTCAGTTTCCAAAACTCGCACCGAATCAAGTTAAGCAATCCCCTCACCCCCTGTTATCTTTTTGAAGTAGTCCTCTAAAGTATCCTCACAAAGATGGACTTCTTGAATCTCAATTCCTGATTCGACAAAAGAACGGTTAATCCTTTCCACTGGCAGGGTCATATCGTAGAGATACAGATTATTGGCATCTGTAAGGCGAAAATCTTTGCTGTGAAATGTTGCAGCAATAATTTTCGCAGCTTTTTGTGCATCCGATACGCAGAAGTGGATGAACTTGGCGTTTTTCGCCTCCAATTCTTTCAGACTTTCTTCTTCTAGCAACTTGCCGTGGTCAATAATTCCCACATCGTCTGCAAGCAGAGAGATTTCCGAAAGAATATGACTGGAAATTAAAATGGTTTTACCGCTGGTATCACACAATTCTCGGATAAAATCTCGCACTTCCGCAATGCCGATGGGGTCGAGGCCGTTAATCGGTTCGTCCAAAATCAAAAGTTCCGGGTTGTGCATGACGGCCAGAGCAATCGCCAACCGCTGCTTCATACCAAGAGAATATTGGGAAAACAACTTCTTGTCCCGGTAAGGTAGATTGACAAGTTCCAATGCATTTTTGATATATTTGGGGCTCCTTAATCCTCGAAGTTCAGCAAAGATTTTTAGGTTTTCCGTTCCTGTCAAATTGGGGTAAAAGCCCGGCGACTCAATCAGACAGCCTATACGGGGCAGGATATTCTTTTCGTTGCCCTGAAAGGGCTTTCCAAATATCGTTACCTCGCCAGACGTGGGAGCCGTCAGTCCCAGCAACATCCGCATGGTCGTGGTCTTACCTGCACCGTTGCGTCCCAACAGCCCGTAGATACGGCCCTTTTTCACATGAATATTCAGATGGGAAACACTGGTCTGACTTCCATACTTTTTTGTCAGATCATGTGTTTCAATAATGTAATCGTTCATCACTTATGCCTCCTTTTTTGTTTGTGTACTCAGCATAACATATCAACTTTGAGATAACATTGAGCCAACCTTGAGTTTACTTTGAGATTTCAAGGTCAGAATAGGCATTTTACCTATCTTGAGGTATAATAAGAGCAACAAATAAAAGGTGGTGCCTTATGAACGATAAAAGAATCCTTGTAGTTGATGATGAAACAGATTTGTTGGAGATGGTAAAATCTATTTTTACAAGAGCAGGATTTACACAGGTATTGACGGCTTCGTCTGGCGAGGCAGCCTTAAAAATGTGTGAGGAGCAAGAACCAGATATGATGATACTCGATGTTATGATGCCTGGTATGGATGGGTTTGCTGCATTAAAAGAACTACGAAAGACCAGCAAAATTCCTGTCTTAATGCTGACAGCTCGTGGCGAGGCCGAAGATAAATTTGTAGGCTTTGAAAATGGTGCAGACGACTATCTGTTAAAACCATTCTTACCAAAAGAATTACTATTTCGAGTACAGGCTATATTGAAACGCGTTTACCCGGAGAAAGAGCGGAAAGTGTTCTTTGACGCTGCTACGGTTGATCTGGAAAAAGCAATCGTCCAGAGAAGCGGAGAAAGTATTTCGCTGACAGCCAAAGAGTTTCAACTTTTTGAAAAACTGTATGAAAATCAAGGCAGGATCGTTACCACAGGCGCATTATGTCAAGCAATATGCGGTGATTTCTGGCAAGGATACGAAAGTACATTAGCAACTCATATCCGGCATCTAAGAGAAAAAATCGAGGAAAATCCTTCAAAACCAGTTGCGCTTGTAACAATTAAAGGAATTGGGTATCGTCTGAACATTAAGGGGGTGCAAACGTGAACAAATCAGAGCGATTTTTTCGCCGCTATATATTTTCAATAGTCAGTATCATCATTCTCTTTCTATTCGTCAATATTTTGTTAGTAACCTCTTTCTTTGCAGCCGCCTATTTAGGGAATGTAAAAAACTCAAATTTCCCGATTGAAGATTTTTCAAATCATATCACAGAAACTAACGGGCAATTCAATGCCGATATACAGGCAGAGGAAATGTTAAACAATGCTTGCGCATGGGCCATGATTTTGGATGAAAATGGAAACATAATTTGGGAAATGAATGTGCCGGAAGAATTGCCGCGCCACTATTCCACAACGGACGTTGCTATGTTCAGCCGTTGGTATCTTAACAGTTATCCAGTTAATATTTGGAATCGACAAGGCAGCCTTTTAGTTGTTGGTTTCCCGCAGGGATATGTAACGAATTACTACACTTCCATCAAAACTCAATATGTTCGGCCGATAGCGTTTGGATTTTTAGCCGCTGTCTGTATCAATGTTTTGTTAATGTTGTATCTATTTGTCCGAAATGCCCACCGGATTGAAAAAGCTATGGAGCCGATTTTGAATGGCATACGACATCTTTCATCCGGGCATCCCGTTCATCTGGAAGAAAACGGGGAGTTAGCAGAAATCAATGCCGGTTTGAATAAAGCCGGTGATTACTTACTAAAAAAAGATAACACCCGCGCCGAATGGATCAGGGGTATTTCTCACGATATACGCACGCCGCTTTCTATGATTTTAGGGTATGCCAGCGAAATTGAAGAAACTTCTTCTTTGCCGGAAACCACCAGAAAGCAAGCGGAAATTATCCGCAAACATAGCGAAAAACTAAAGAATTTAGTTGAGAATTTGAATTTGACTACAAAACTGGAATATTCCATGCAGCCTATGCAAAAGCAAACACTTGTCCCGGTAGAATTGGCGAGGCAAGCCGTAAGTGAAGTTTTGAATGATGGCCTATCAGACAAATATGAATTAGAGCTATCAGAAGATAATCCCGGAAAAGCTATCACTATTACTGGCGATCAATCCTTACTAAACCGGATGTTATGCAATTTAATCAGGAATTGTATTGTCCATAATCCAAACGGGTGTAGGATACAAGTATCAGTAGGAAGCTGTGATAGAACGTGTACCTTTTCTGTAATAGACAATGGCTGTGGAATAAGTGAGCCGCAACTAAACACATTGAATAACGACAGAGATATTTCCAGTACGCAAAAGCAAACGGGAGAAATCGAGCATGGGCTGGGTCTTAAAATCGTGCGGCAGATTGTGAAAATACATCAAGGCACAATTCAATTTTCTGATACTGCCCCGCACGGATTAAGCGTAGAAGTTGTTATTCCAATAGAAATATATTAACTTATAATAGACAGACAAAAACAAGAAATAAAATACTACCTCACATCAAATTTCATTACATTCTCATAATTCAACCCGAAATGTACAATGATATAGGGTGATATGAGAATGAACCAAGATGAAAGAAGGTTTGACTTTCACGGCCTCGGGTTGGCGCTCAAAAGAGCCAGAGAAGAAAAGGGCTGGACACAAGCCTATGTTGCGGAATTAGTAGACCGTGACTCCCGTACCATTATGAATATTGAGAACAAAGGTCAGTATCCCAGTTTCGACCTTTTTGTTAAACTCATTACCATGTTTGACGTCTCAGTTGACCAGTTTATTCATGCGGATGGAGGGGCAAGGTCAAGCTCTTGCAGAAAGCATATTGATGTGCTACTAAACTCCATGAACGAAAAAGAGCTTGTCGTGATAGAAGCCACAGCCGAGGGCATTAAGAAAGCCAGAGAAACGGAGGTTCCAGAATAAGGGCCTCTGTTTTTTTGCGCCATTTTAGGGGCTGCCGCTAAGTGGCAAGCAATGCCTCTGTGGCCACAAGTGGCACAAAGGCGGCTTGTTGGGGCTCGCCCCAAACCCGTATCTTCGGGCCAACATGGCCCGAAGTGTCAGCGTCGCTTTGCTCCTCATTTTCATAACCTTAACGCTCCTTTTCCTGCTTTCTTCCCGGCTCGGTGTAGCCCATCAGAGTGTCAATGTTCGCCTTGATCGTGACGATCTCCTGCATATCCCGTCGTGCCTTCTGGTATTCTCCATAGAGCTGTTTTTTCTTTGCTGTGAGCTTACGGCCTTCTTCCTTCAGCACATCCATTTTGGGGAGCTTTGCCCCGCCCAGCAGAGAGCGCATTTCCGCTTGTGCAGCCCGGTACAGTTCAAGGTCGGCCTCATGCTCCGCAAGGAATTTCCGGCTGTACTTCGTCGCCTTATACTGCTCAAAGACTGGGCGGGTTTTGGCATACTGAACCGTTGCGGCCTTTAGCCCGGCATTGGTTTTCATGGCCTGTTCCGTCTGCTTGATCTGCTCGGAAATGGCATGGAAACGGTCTGCTGCCTCGGTGGCTTTCTGTGCCAACTGCTCATAATCGGTCAGGCCATTGTCCTGTATATAAGCAAGAGCGGCGGCCATCTGCTTAATGTTAAATACCTTCGCCCAGCGTTCATATCCCGGTCCCTTACCGGCAGCCAGCTTCGCTTGAATATCCACCGCCAGACTGATTTTCCGCTCCGAGCGCCCGGGGCGTTTTTCTTTGCCCTCAATGGCGGACAGAACATCTTGCAAGTCGTAGCCGTCCCCCAGCGTGGAGGCACGCAGACGGGTGAAGCGTTCCTGTCCCTGCCCGGTCAGCCGGAAACTGATACCGCCGCCCCGAACCGTCTTGACCTCATACCCGGCCCGCTTCATCAAATTGAGAAATTCGTCCAGATCAGCGGGGCGTTCCGCCAGTGCAGTATCAATGGCGAGGCGCAGCCTGTCCTGATAGGAAAGCGGCCCTTTTCGTTCTTTCTGCCATTCTCCATAATTCCGGTACTTACCCTTGCTCCGGGGCTTCGGGTTCTCCACGATGGACAGCCCGTTTTCAAGGCACAGCCTGTCAGAGAGCCGCCGAAGGGCGAAGCTGGAGCCCCAAAAATTTCGGAATTTCCGGGTGCAGTCAAGGGTGGTGGAGTTGTAATAAATGTGACAATGGATGTGCTGCTTGTCGGTATGTGTGGTAACGATAAAAGCGTGCCGCCCCTTCGTCCAGCGCATAGCCAGCTCATAGCCGATACGGTTCGCCTCCTTCGGGGTGATCTCGCCCGGATAGAAGGATTGTCGTATCTGATAGCACAGCACATTATTTTCTTTCTTCTGTTCCCGGCCCGTCATAGCGGCATAGCTGGCCTTTGCCAAAAGGAACTCGTCTGCCACGGTGGCCGGATCACATTCATAAGCGGAGATATACTTTCCGCTTTCTGTTTTCTCCGGGTCCTTGCCATAGTCCAGACAATCCCGGATAGCCTCAGCAATCGTTTCGCCTTCGCCCGCATGGCGCTGTAACAAAGTTGTGGTAGCCAAAAATCATTCCTCCTTTCCATGAGAAAGGGGCGGCCCATTCAGACCGCCCCGACTTCGGGCCAGTATGGCCCGAGGCTGCTTAACTTGCCAGGAACCGATACAGAGCGGATTTGCCTCCGTCCAGCGCCCAGAGAAGGGAGCCCGCCGCCGCTTGCAGTCCATACGGCGAAAGAAGGAAGGCAAGAAACAGAAATACAATCCCGCCTATGGGCGTCGGCGTGAAAAAGAGAGCGACACCCAGCACCACCAGGATCACAGAGGCAATCGTCAGCAGGACGGCACAAATATCAAACAGGAACACCAGCAGAGCCGCCAGAAGGGACAACGCCAAAGCAAAGGGAGCAACCAATATTTTCAGCAGTATCTTCATCTTCAAAACCTCCTTTATCTATCCTTCCTACCTCTATTTTATCATGCCTGTCCGGGGACATAAATGTTGCGAAAGATTAGTGAATCCTGTCCCGGAGCTTCGGGTCAACATGGCCCGAAGTGGTAAAAAAAGAACAGGGCGGCAAGCCCCACACAACGGAAGCTTGCCGCCCTCGTCTTACTTTGCCACCAGCTCGGAGAGCTCCCGCAGCACCTTTGACACCTCGCCCCACAGCTTTTCATAGTCCCGCTTCAATCCGTCGATTTCCTCCGGGTACACGCCATAGGTATGTGCGTGTATGGCAACCTGATTGAGATTGTTAGAACAGCGCCGTTGCAGAGAGATCAACTCTTTTACGGGTGCAAGGTCGATGTGCAGGATATACCCATTCAGAGCCATTTTCCGTACATAAGCCCCGGCGTTGGAAATGCCCACCTCAGCCATCCGTTCATGGATGGCTGCCAGCTCGTCCGGCGTTACCATGACGTGCAGATGGACATTCCGCTTGCGGTTCTCCATCAGCGTTCCAGCTCCCGGCCCTTTCTGCGCTCTTTGGGCTCCTTCACTTTATCCAGCGGTTTTGCGTCCAGCTCCGGGGGCGCAGGCTGGATGGGCGTGTTATTGGGTACGCCGTCGATCATGTTGCAGTTCTGCTCCGTGGAGAGCTCGGCGGTTTTCAGATAGTTGTCTTTTTCGTGCATGGCGATCCTCCTTTATCGTTCCTCATGGTTTTTATGGCTCCGCTTCTGGCCGGGCTCCTTCGGGGGTTCCTGCCCTCTGGTTCCTTCTTTGAGCCGGGCGGTAATGGATGGGCGCACCCGGTCAGGATTGCCCGGTGCTGGTTTCAGTTCATAATCCTCCATCTGCTTTTCGGTCAGCGGCTTTGCGTAGGTCAGTTCGCCCCATGCCATCAGCCTGCCGTCTGCCACAGGACGCCGCCTGTCGTCATCGTAGTTGACGATGGAAAGAGGCTGGTTATCCGGCGGCTTCGGGTAAGTTCCTATGTCCACGGGCCGCTGGGTGGAATAATAGCGGTAAACGCCCTCCGGTCCCAGCTCGGTATGCTTGACCGCCGCATGGTAAAGCTGCTGATAGTCGTCCACCCGGCGGTCAAAGTCCCTCTGCGCCCACGCCTGACTGGTTCCATAGCGGCCCCAGTAGTAATCCCGATGGCCGTTTTCCCCCTCGGTAAACTGCCAGGTCACAAAGGGGCTCGGCGCTCCCGGATTATGCCCCAGCGCAAAGCCGTGTCCGGTTTCAAAGGTGGCAGCTTTCAAAATCACATATCCTTGTACTGTCTCCAAGAGATACCTCCTTTCTGTGCCTCGGGCTAACATGACCCGAAGTGCTGGATGTTACGAAATAAGAGGGCAGACCGGGGAGAAATGTAATAAGATATTCCCACCCCGGAAACACCCTCCAAAAAGCCCGGAATGTCAAGCCTTTGGAGGCGGCAAATCGTAACAGCCGCCCGGCCTTTTCTCCCGCATTTTCCTCATGCGTTCCCGGCTTTTCCGGCGG
>OHLL01000479.1_pt1 | contig 15415 bp, 10 predicted proteins | sample 1569031 | NCBI WGS metagenome assembly OHLL01 (sample SAMEA3879606, study PRJEB24766) | human gut metagenome | biome: human-associated habitat; feature: feces | place: USA | collected 1985/1987 | reverse complement strand
AACATAGTGTGCAGAACTGCCTGTAGCTTATATTTGTCGTCCGTTCGTCACCAACCAATATTCAATTAAACAAACATACTACTTCTCATTCACAACCGCATTATCCATAACTATATTCTGTGCTTTCTTTACAAGCATTGCCTTTACTATTGTATTCTTGTCAAACTTATCTGTGAATGTTGTTACCTGTGAATAACCACTGTCCTTTGCAAACTGTTCAAGGTCATCTTTATATTCATATTCTGTTATATCAAGTCCTTCTTTTTCTGCTATTGCCTGATATATAAGCTGCTGGCCTGCTGATGCCTTTACGAATTCATCAAATGTTTTACCATAAAGATTCTGGCAGTATTCATCATTAGTCTTTCCCTGAAGAGTACTATAAAAACTGATTGATTCTTCAAGCTTTGATGTCTGCTGTGCAAGGAATTCTTCAGGGTATCCTGTTACCTTACATACATCAAGAAGTTGTGTAAGAATAGCCTCATTCTTTGCTTCACTCACCTTTGTATCTATAGTTGATTTAACATCGTTCTTAACATATTCCTTATATGAATCTACTGATTCAAGACCAAAGTTCTCTTTTACAAACGAATCTGTGAGCATAGGAACATTTGGCTGCTGTACGTAGCTCATAGAAAGTTCAAACACTACTCTCTTACCTGCATAATCAGTATACTTAGAGTTATCTGGCATAGTTACTGTTATAACCTTTGTCTGACCTGCTACCATACCATATAATTCATCTGCAAGACTCGTTCCTGCAACTGGAAAAGCTTCCTTTCCAAGAACCATACTATAATCAGAACCTGTGAAATCATCTATTGCAAGTCCGCCTGATGTTCCTGAGTAACTAAATGTTACTTTATCTGACTTCTGTGCCCCACGGTTAACATCTGTATATGTAGTTACATCATTCATCTGCTCAGATATCTTGTCATCTATAACCTTATTAGTTATAGATGTGACATCAACATCTGCTACTATTCCCTTGTAGTTTCCAAGTTCAACATAATCTGTAGGACTATATCCATAATCAACCTTTATTTTACTATTACATGCTGTAGTCATAAGCATAGAAACAACCATAGCTGCTGCTACTGCATATTTAACGCACTTTCCTTTTAATACTTTTCTCATAACCTGTCTCCATAAATATATATTATGCCGGATTGCCGACTTATAAACTATACCATAATACAGCCTCTAAAGCCAGTATTACATAAATGTTTCACAATATTATCACAAAAGCCGCCATACAGGATATGAAGAGTTATCTCATCCTATATAGCGGCTTAAATGCTACTAATCAGAAGATATCCAGAATCTTACAGATATAAATCTGATATATAACATTATATTTATCTTTACACTAATTAATCTAATGATTAAGCAAGCTTAGACTTAGCTACTTCTGCTAACTTAGCAAATCCTTCTGCATCATTAACAGCCATCTCAGCTAATACCTTTCTGTTAAGGTCGATGTTAGCTAACTTTAAACCATACATGAACTTGCTGTATGAAAGACCGTTCATTCTTGCAGCAGCATTGATTCTTGCGATCCATAACTGTCTGAACTGTCTCTTCTTCTGCTTTCTACCCTTGTAGCTCTCTGTAAGAGCTCTCATTACAGACTGCTTAGCAACTCTGTACTGCTTAGATCTAGCTCCTCTATAACCCTTAGCGAGCTTTAATACTCTATTATGCTTCTTCTTTGCGTTCATACCGCCTTTAATTCTTGCCATTTCTTAATTTCCTCCTAAAATAATCAATCACAGACACCCATATCTTATAAATATGGCATAATCTTCTTCATTGTCTTTACATTAGTTGCATCTGTCATAGCTGCATGTCTAAGATTTCTCTTTCTCTTAGTAGTCTTCTTTGTAAGAATATGGCTCTTGTAAGCTTTCATTCTCTTTAATTTACCTGTTCCAGTTACTTTAAAACGCTTTGCAGCTGCTCTTTTTGTCTTTACCTTTGGCATAATAATCCTCCTAATTTAATTCTCATATGGAATAATATTTTAACGTTTTTCAGTTAAAAACATAGTCATGCTCCTGCCTTCTAACTTTGGAGCCTTATCTACTACTGCTATATCACTTAACTTCTCTGCAAAATCTTCAAGTATATGCTTGCTTGAATCAACATGAGCCATCTCACGTCCTCTGAATCTGAGTGATACTTTAACCTTATCGCCTTTCTCTATGAACTTCCTTGCTGCGTTACACTTAGTGTTAAGGTCATTCACATCTATGTTAGGTGATAAACGAACTTCTTTGACTTCTATTGTTCTCTGTTTTTTCTTAGCTTCCTTTTCTTTTCTGACAAGTTCATACTTATACTTGCCATAATCCACAAGCTTACATACAGGTGGCTTTGCGGATGGGGCTATCTTTACAAGGTCAACCTCTGCCTCTCTTGCTAACTTCATAGCATCCTTAGGAGACATAACTCCAAGCTGCTGTCCTTCTTGTCCAATAACACGAACTTCCTTATCGCGGATCTGCTCGTTAATCATTAATTCGCTAATAGTAGTGCACCTCCAAAATCAAAAAAAGTGGATAGTCAGACTATCCACTTTTTAATCATAATGCATCTTAATTGCTGTTTATCATGCATATTCTTAAAAATATAAACCCAAGTCGCCTTCATGCGCTAAGGTGAGAGTGGATACTCTGCTTCGTTTAACAACTATTAGAGTTTAACACTAATAGTTATAGCTGTCAACTATATTTTTAAACATTTCAAACAAACATTTCAAATATTTCAAATTTCTGCAATACAAAAATGATACATTGTTTTATTTTTTATCTTACAACTGACTTTCTTCTTAATACTACGAATGCAAGACCTGCACATGATACAACTGCGAATAATACATAGAGTGCTATATTATACACATCACCTGTATTTATTGTGTTATCTGATGCCTGTCCGTTTCCTGTTGCTGCTACATCTTCATAGCATATAGCGTATGTAGAGAATTTATCTGTTGTAAATGTAATAACTCCGTTTTCGCAGCTTGTTTCAAGTGCCTCTGCTACACCATCATGAATTCTTACAACTGTATATTTTCTTTCTACAGATGAATCTGTATTCTTAAGACTTTCAGGAATATCAAGCTTAACAACAACTCCAGCAGCTGTTTCTGTTACTGATACTTCTTTGAGACTTCCAACTTTCTTTAATAATGTAAGATCAAGATATGCTCCAACTACACCATTGTTAAGAACTTCCTTAACTTTATCCTCCACAAGCTTCTTATCGCTTTCTGATACTGTAGCTGTTACATCTTTGACCTCCATAGATACCGAAACTGTACTTCCGTTTTCTATTTCTTTCTTTTCCTCTTCTGTGAATGTGATTCCGCTCACTGGTACTTCGGCCTTTATATTGATGCCATCATCAGCCTTAATTACCGCATTTACCTTATCTGAATCTGATGTGCTTGGTGTATTTGGTGTGTCGCTTGGTGTGTTATCTCCTGGCTTATTATCATCTGGTGTGTCACTTGGTGTGCTATCTCCTGGCTTATTATCATCTGGTGTATCACTTGGTGTGCTATCTCCTGGCTTGCTATCATCTGGTGTATCACCTGGCTTAACATCAGAACCAGTTATTACCTTACCATCTACAACAAGTTTTATATCTGAGAATGTTACATCTGCCTGTCTTGCTACAAATAAACCTACATATACATAATCCGCATCTATTGATGTAAGCTTGAAATCAAAACCACCTGATATAGCAGCATTATCGCCAAATGTACATGCGTATCCATCACTGTTGCTCTCAATCTTAAGTGCATATGTCTTACCAGCCTCTACTGGATTCTCTAATGTACCACCATAACCTAATGCACCATCTTTTCTCTTAAAGCAGTTAGCTGTTCCCTGCTTGATACTTCCTGCTGCAACATAATCTCCAAGAGCTGACTTATCATTAACATCAATATACATCGCATCTCTTGCCATAAGACCAAATGCAACCTGATTGTGTTTATTAATGCTGTTTACTGTTGCATTAGCTGTTATTACAAAGTTACTACCTGCTGGTACTTTATAATAATACATTGCAATTCCATCTGTTGTTGATGATATCTTTCCCTTACCATTAACAGCAATGTGAATGCTTCCATCTTCATTGCCCTCAAGTATGAACTTATCTTTAATAAGATTTGGGTCTCCACCTATATCTCCAAATATTGAACCCTTGAAAACTCCCGCATCTTTCCATAATTCACTCTGCTTAAGTTCTCCTGAATATTCAGCTTCCTTATAATCTGGATTAGACTTAAGTACATCAGCCTTAACAGGTGCTTCCTTGGCTGTTATATGTTCTGATATTCCAGCCACTCCAAGTCCCTTAATTGTCTTAGTTACAAGATAAGCATTATATGTTCCACCATAAATGTTTGTATGTGTATTATCAACGCTTGTAGCCTTAGATGATGTCCATGCATGAAGGTTGACTGTCTCATCTGGTCCTAATGTATCATATAACTCTTTTGTCATCTTAGTCATATCAACAACTGGTATGTTAAGTTCCTTACCAAGATTCCTTATAGACTGGGCATAATCTCCACCCTTGAAATCACCACTATCCTTTGTGATATGAAGATTGCTGTCAGACCATTCTGTTGTAGCAGTTCTTCTTACTATAGGTGTACAGAGGATAACTGTTGTACCAGCTGCCTGCGCAGGCTTAATATAATTTTCATATAATGAGTTAGCAAATGAGCCAGCTGTCTTATAATCACCATTAGGATCTGTATATCTGTCTGCTTCTGCCTTTTCATCATTATGTCCGAAGCCTATAAGAAGATAATCACCCTGCTTCATACCGGATGTAAGTTCATTATACTCCTTATCATTAACATAGCTCTTAGAACTTCTTCCTGATAAAGCTATATTCTTCACTTCATATGTTCCATCAAGATACTTATTAATCTGTGTACCCCATCCATATCTTGGATAATAATAATTATCAGCAAAAGAACTTACTGTAGAATCACCTATTATCCATACTGTAGGCTTGCTGCTGTCTTTATTAACCGCATCATCAGCCATAGCCATAACGCTCCAGCCTATGCTCATAACAAGCAAAAGTAAAGCGCTAAGCAGACAACTTATACGTTTTCTGTTTCTTTTCTTCATCATAAATAACCTTCCCTTTCTTTTCTGGACAATCCGTCCCTTTTTATGGAATTATAAAGTATGAACCAGTGTCAAGGTCAATATCTTTTTACACATTTAATAATGCATTGTACATAAATCCATACATTATTATATTTCAAAAAACATTCAGGCAAATAATATTCAAGCAAATAATATTCGAACAAACAATATTCAAGTATTCAAAAACCAGACACACAACAACCTAAGTCATTGTGTATCTGGCTTTATTCAATGCCAATCAATACTAATCAATTCTAATTATCACTAAAACTAGAATCTATAACTATTATATTATTTATTAATCAGCCTTTTCTTTTTTCTATCTTCATACACAAGAAGTACTATTCCAGCTAATGCCATTGTAAATGCCACACTATATCCCATCACGTGATATACATCTGCTGTTTTTACATCATCTTTAGAAGCATCTGGATTTTTATCGTCAGATGATATAGCATTGTCATCTTTCTTACTGTCACTACCTGACGTAGCTCCATCATCTTTCTTATCGCTGCCACCCTGTTCTGGTGCTGGCGTTGGATCTGGTGCCGGAGTTGGGTCTGGTGCTGGCGTTGGGTCTGGCGATGGCGTTGGGTCTGGCGATGGTGTTGGGTCTGGTGCTGGTGTTGGGTCTGGCGATGGTGTTGGATCCGGCGATGGTTTCTCGCTCTTATTAAGTTCTTCATTCTTAGCACTTATTACACCTAAAAGGCTCTGGCCTTTTGTTGTCCAGTACACTGCATCTTCTGTGAAGCTGCCATTTGCATCTGCTGCTTTAGCAGTAAGCACTCCATTCTTATCAACAACAAACACCTGCTGTCCATCCGGATTAACACCTGCTACTCTGGATGGTGATTTAACAGCCTTTGAGAGTGATATATTCATATTCTGGATCTGCTGTGCAAAGAGTTCTGCTGTTATGAAACCACCAAGCTTATTGCTATGTGTACTGTCTCCTGCTGACATAACCTGTGTACCATTAACAGACTTGCCATTAGCTGCCTTTTCGTCTGCTTTGTATGCTTCCTCATACATATTCTTTGTTATCTCAAAACCATCAATAAGTAATACATCCTGTTCCTTTGCAAGCTGTTTAACTGCTTCAACATATGCATTATTTTCAGTTACAAGTGTTCCTGTTTCTTTATCTGTTGAATCATGATGTGGTTTGATAGTACCCTCACTAGTATAATAAAGTCTTGATACTGGTGTTACAAGAACCGGTATTGCCCCTGCTTCCTTTGCCGCATCAATATATTGTTTAAGATACCATTTATAAGTACCACCACAATCATATGAATAGAATGTATCTCCATACTTTGAAGTAAGTGATGATGGTGTTGCCACTTTAGTTCCTGCTGTTACAGGATATATTCCGTCAGCATCTGGCTGTCCAAGTGGTACATATCTATCTTCAATGTATCCTTTTCCATTGGCACAGTCATTGTGTCCAAACTGTATAAACAGATAATCGCCTGCTTTGATATTGGCTTTTATCTTATCTAATGAGCCCTCATTGATAAAGTTTCGGCTGCTTCGTCCTCCATTGGCATAGTTCTGCACCTTAACCTTTGAAGAATCAAAGAACGCCTGTAAATATTCGCCCCATGAGCCTTCAGCCTGAGCTTTACCGCTCATATACATACCTGATGCTGAATAATCCTTAACAGTAGAATCACCTGCTAAAAATACATTTACTCCATCACCAAGTTCTATATCTGTTGAACCTGTAGGATCTTCATATCCATCTCTTACATATGCCTCTGCCTTATATTTTACTGCTCCTGACTTAACACCACTTAAGTTCTCAGGTACAACTTCAACTTCAATATGCTTTCCAATAGCATCCTTAGAAATCTTATATGTATTATCAGCATTGGCAGTTGACGATTTTGCAAGTGTTCTGCTGCCATCCTCATTAACAATATACCAGCGGATCACTGATGCATCATTTTTATCATTCTTCTCTCCAAGAGAGTATATAACAGTAAGAGTATGTCCTGGATATGGTGCATTGATATCTCCATTATCCACAAGATATGGTTTCTTTACAAATGCTACTGTGCCCTCATCAGCCACATAAGCATTAGGTGTCCAGCCTGAAAGATAATCATTCACAACATCTTTCTTTGCAACACTTTCATCTGTTGTAACTCCTGTTACTCTCTTAGAAACATCTACTGCTGTTCCATCTGTATAAACCGAATTATATTCTGTATAACCAGCCTTCTCCGGCTTATTGCCAGACATTTCAAACCAGCCTTCATCTTTAATGTAACTACCATTTATCTTAGTATTAAGGAATGTTACTTTTGCATCCTGACCCCAAGGTCTTCCAAGATATCCTGCACTTACCTCAAGTTTATCACTGCCTGTTATTGTACAGTTTCTAAATACATAGCCAATCTTAGTTGCTGCAGCAGAGGCTGGCTTATGTGCTGTAATATAACCACCTGTAGAGCCAGCACTGTAACCTGCAAATCTAAGTTCACATCCATCAAACACTGCGTTTCCATCACCAAATATGTAATCTGTATTACCCTCTATACGGCAGTTTTTAAAGTACATATTAGTTGCTGAATTACCAGTATATAATGTATCCTGGCTTCCAAGAAATTCACAGTCTGTGAATTCAACCTTATCAGCTTCTATAGCCATGGCTGTTGATCTTTCTGTTGCTGCCTTTGATGTAACATCTGTTGCATAGTTTCTGTCTGGATTCTTATTTTCTGTAGGTGTCACACCATCTTCTATTTCTTCATCTGTTAAATAACGGTTAAACGAAGCTTCAAATGTGATTCCATCAGCACTAAATCCTGTTGCTGTATTTTTAAGCAGTACTGAACAGCCCCATTTTGCTGCAGCTGCCTTCTCGTACTTATCATATGCATTTTCAGCATTATAATAGCCTTTAGAATCTATGCTGTAATACTTATATCCTATTCCATAATACCATGTAAGAAGCACTTCTTTGCCTGATGACTTTTCATCATTAACAAGTCTTACATATGGAGTTGATATAATAACCTGTTCTCTATATGTACCAGGAGCAATATGAATAGTAACTCCATTATTCTCATCAGGAGCAGGTGTCATTAATGATACTGCTGATACTGCTTCTTTTACTGTATTATAGTTTGCATTTCCTTTTTCTTTATATCCGACATATATATCAGATACTCTTTCAATCTGTTCCTTATCTTTGGTTGACACCATTAAGATGTCTTTAGTTACATCCGCATCATTGACTACTATATGTGTTGTTGTTCTATATCCATCAACTGCTGCTTCAACTTCATATGAACCATTTCTTAAAGAAACTTCATATCCATCTGATGTAACCTTTCCTGTATACACATACTTGTCATCAACATTGATAAACTTAATATCTGTAACTGCTGCTTTAGCATCAATATCTGTAAATCTACCTGTTACCTTATATAACTTCTTAGCAGAAACACTTATATCTTTAGAGTAATCTGTCTGGCCTGTAACCTCTTTGCCATCAGCTACTTCATAATCATTAACTCCACTAAGCTCAACTGTATACTTAACATCAGGCTCAAGTGTTGCTTTGAAAGCTTTGTTATCATCAAGCTTAAGAACCACATCATCTGCTAATGAAGATGGGTCAGCTACGAGCTTAACTGATAATCCCGATGTATCATAATCTGCTGCAAAGCCTATAACCTTTCCTGTATATGTATATACTTTCTTTTCTTCTACCTTTAATGTAACTCCTGTCTTGCCTGTCAGAGCTTCATCTACAGTTGTTGTAACATTCTTTGTATCAACGGAAAATCCATATCCTGCTACTCCGGATAAAACTGCTGTATAATCACAACCTGCTGCAAGTGTAGCTGTAAATGTATTGCCTTTTACATCTGCATCATATGTGATATCGTTAACATCATCCTTAAACAAAACCTTCAGACCGCTTACCTGTACGCCTTCTATTGTTCCACTGACTTTTACTCCCGGAATTCTTACCACCCTGTTATATATAGGTTTTCCTGCTGCTGCATCTGTATACACCTTATATGAACCACTATACTTAGCTACGAATTCATACTTAGCCCCTTTGTTAGTAAAGCTTGCTTTTTCTACCTGTTCATTGTCTTCACCAAGATACTTAAAAAGAAGTGTTCCATTAGCAGCATTGCTTGATGCCATGTATACAACTATCTTATCTCCGGCTTCTACATTGTTAATAGCAATGTATCTTCTTCCTTCTCCTCCTGTACCATTACAGTAGTACATACCGGATGCTGTATATCCATCATCATATGCTGTTGTTGCTAACGCATTGCTTCCATAGTTTTTGCCTGATGCCGAGAACAATCTGTCATTGGCATTATGATTGATTGTAAGATCACCAAATGTTGTTTCTCCGACAACGAATTTACCATCCTTTGAAACATTGTCACAATTCTCCCAGTCAGCAGCAGTAATATGATTATTATACTTATCTGTATCTGCTTCCTGTACTGTGCCCATGTCCCATACGTCAATCTTTCTTGTTGACGCTTTTGATTCTGCTGCAAATGCAGTTACGTCTATGCTTGTAACAAGCATAAGTACTGCACACAAAAGACTGCTAAGACGTCTTTTAGTTGTTTTGCGCATATTGACCTCCCTTTCTGCCTTTAAAGGCATTATAACATTATATATCTGCATGGATACTGTCAGGGTCTGTTTATAAAACCTTTTTGATATCCATAATACAAACTATAAAGTATGAACCAATGTCAAGGTCAATATCTTTTACATATTTAATAAAAAATTGTTTTTATATGCGAACATAATATCTCATAATTCACTGTTTTTCATGCCGTACAGGAACACTCATAAGAATATACATCACATCATCATCACTATCGTTATCCTTAACCTTTGTTATAACTATACCTGTTATATCACCATCAAGGACAAGATTATGCTCTTTCATATAAGCAAGGTGACGCCCTATCATAATCTCCTTAATCTCATCCTGTGAGTGATCATATATATTGCTTAACTTTGCCGGCACCTTTGATATACCCATAACTGATGGCTTAGGAATATACTTCTGTGCATATTGGTTAATATGAAGATGATACTTTTCAAGATGCTCTTCCTTAATCGAATAACCACAGCTTATAGTAAAACGTCCTGCTTTCATCTCACTCTCAGGAATTATGTATATATGCTGTATTTCTGGTGAATTGTATAAAAACTCGCTTAGCTGCTCCAGTCTTTCTGGCTCCTGAAGCAGCTTTCCGCCATTCTTATATAAGACATAATACATAGGAAGACTTTGTTTTTCATATATATCTGTATTAGATGCCGCCTTATTCATAAGCAAACAGTCATCCTTAAGTCTGTGTCTTAAATACGTCATATAGGCTATCTGCTTATCCAACTGCTGCATGCGTTCCTGACATGCCTCTATAGTTTCATCAAGCGTATAATTCTGCATTTTACTTATCTGCTCATGCGTAAAACCATACTTTATATGCATTTTAGCATTGAGCACACCAAACACTCCATCATCATCGTAATACCTGTATCCGCTGTTCTCATCCCTTACAGCAGATATATAACCCATATCCTCATATCTTCTCACCGTATTTGTAGATACACCAAGAAGCTTTGCAAGATCACTTATCTTATACCTCATATATCTTTCGCCTCTTTCATTTGTACACATTACTTTATATCATCATAATATCAGTACTATAATACTATTTCAATACTGTTTAAAGACAACATTTCCATAATCCAGACTATATCATGCCCGCTTACATAAGCTCAGCTATGCCTGACAGTCTCACATATCTGTCTGATATACGGTACCATGTCGGAAAATCAACGACTCCTGTCTGTGGCATATTGTTAATCCTCTGAAACTGTCTTACCGCTTCTGCTGTCTGCTCTCCATATATTCCATCAACTGACAATGGTGGTATAGCCTTGTAATAATCTCCTATGAGATTCAGCTGCTCCTGAAGCTGTCTTACTTTCTGACCCGATGACCCTATATCAAGATTGGCACCAGGCCATGATGAAGGAATACCCTGTATCTGCTCTGCTGTATTTATATACATATCATCACCATAATAATATCTTAATATATCGATTGATGAATATCCCTGGTCACCAAGATACTTACTTCCCCACTGTGTCATCCAGTTTGGACAGCTTGATTTTTTTCCATCACAGTACTGTGTAAGTATTGGCTGCTTAACATTCGGACGTGAAAGATAATTATCAAATATTTCATCTACTACATTTGATATACTCTCAAATATATTTCTGCCATTCACCCATTTATGATCAAATGCTGTTGAAGATGTTATAGTAAAATTATAACTCTGGTTTCTATACCATTCTGTATACACCCTGTTCAATGTAAATGACATGATTGCAAGTATATTAGCCTCTAACGTCTGCCTTGGCCATGTTGAATATATCTCGCTGCTTGCAACATTTTTAATATAATCCTTATACCTGACATAATAATCAAGCGCCGTTGAATCAGTAGGAACACCATCATGCACAACTATAGTTTCAGGAATAACAACACGGCTTAGTACTATCTCACCAGACTGGTTAAGTGGCTTTATCTCACTCTCTGGTATCTTGGCTGGATAGTTTCCATACAGGGTATTAACCGGAATAACTATATTATCTTCCGCAACTGCATACTCATTTTCATTAAGATATACATCCTGTATACTCGTTTCTCCTGAAAAGACATCTATTCCGGATATGTTAGTCTCCTCATATCCGTTGGCACTGACATCAATCGTATATTCTGCAAATGGCTGTTTTTCCCCTGGCTCCATGCTGTACTCTATCGGTGGTGCTAAAAGTTCATCAAGATTAACCGCCCCCTCTGAATCCGTTACAAGTTCATTTATTATCGAATCCGGATTACCTGTGTATGACAGAGTGATTCTTGCATTTGCAAGCGGTGCTCCCTGCTGTTTATCATATACATTTATGTGCATCTTCCCTTTATCTATCATATCCTGTGGTGTTTCCATAGTATGAACATACACCATTATACCCCCATTCTGTATACACCTATATACAAAAATCAATATTTTTTCATTATTATATGTATCTTTATATATTTTTATGAATAAAATAAAATGATAATTCCCTTAGGAGCGGATATGTCAAAATATAAAGTAGCTCTTGATGCAGGCCATGGTGGCAGCGATCCTGGTGCTGTTTATAATGGCAGACAGGAAAAAGATGATACACTCGACCTTACTCTGGCCGTCGGCGATATTCTTAAAAAAAATGGAATTGATGTTTTCTATACAAGAACTAACGACGAATATGAGACACCTTTTAAAAAGGCAACTGATGCTAACAACTCAGGCGCTGATCTTTTCGTGTCAATACATCGAAACTCTTCTGAAAAGCCCAACCAGTATTCTGGTGTTGAAACTCTTGTATACAATGATTCAGGACTTAAGTCAGAAGTTGCAAGAAACATAAACAACCAGCTTGAGAATGTTGGATTTAAGAATCTGGGAGTTGATACCCGGAAAAATCTTGTGGTACTTAAGAGAACTAAGATGCCAGCTGTCCTTGTTGAAGCAGGCTTTATAAATAATGAAAAAGATAACTATATATTTGACCAGGAATTCGATAAGGTTGCAAATGCTATAGCTGATGGAATATTAGAAAGCCTCCCTATTGGTTCACGCAACTCTAATACTCACCATTCAAACAGCAGCTACAACAAAGCTAACAACTCCAATAATACCAGCAGTTCCAATAATACCAATAGTTCCAACAATACCAACAGCTCCAACAATACCAACAGCTCCAACAATACCAATAATTCCAGCAACGCCAGCAATATCAACAGTTCCAGCAATGCCAGCAATTTAGGAGCTTCTAGTACTTTCTATGATTCTAGTAGTTTCGGAAATTCCGGCAATTCCGGTAATTTCGGCAACTCCGGCAATTCTTATAATTCCGGCAGTTCCTATAATTCCGGTAATTTCATCGGCACAAGCAGTTCTATTAATAGTGATAATGCCTCTTATAGATATGATATAACTCCAAAAACAGAGACAGAAAGTATTACAGAAGGTATTAACAACTCTGATAATTATACTGCTGACACCGGATATAATCTCTGCAATGATAACTCCTGCAACAGCCTACACAATAACTCCTGCAGCAACACCTGCAATAATTCATATATACATCAGCCTCTCTACCGGGTTCAGACTGGTGCATACCACAATAAAGATAATGCAGACCGCTTATTAAACTCTCTACTTATAGATGGCTTCCCAGCCTTTATAATATATGAAGATGGTTACTACAAGGTACAGGTAGGTGCATTTGCCGAACTATCCAATGCAATTAAAATGGAACGACGGCTAAGAAGATTTCATTATAGTACCTATATCGTTGTTTAATTGAATATTAGTTGGTGACGAACGGACGACAAATATAAGCTACAGGCAGTCCTGCACACTATGTTCAATGCCAGAAGCTTTGATTGGATATTTCTAAGTCTTTCCATGTAAACTATGGTAACTGACGCTACCTCTCAGACGCGCCGTCCATGGCGCGGCTTCGTTGCTTCGTACATCCATGTACGAAGCTAGCTGGTTAACTAAAGAAAAGACGGTGTAATTTAATTCTGAATATCCAATTAAATCAAGGGGACGAAAAAAGGGCTTCCGAGGAATCTCGGAAACCCTTAAAATTACTGTATTAAATAACAATTATTCAATGATTGTAGCAACAGCACCAGAACCAACTGTTCTACCACCCTCACGGATAGCGAAACGAAGACCCTGCTCCATAGCTACGTTATGGATAAGTTCAACTGTCATTTCTACGTTATCACCAGGCATGCACATTTCTGTACCAGCTGGAAGTTCGCAAACACCAGTAACATCAGTTGTTCTGAAGTAGAACTGTGGTCTGTAGTTGTTGAAGAATGGAGTATGACGGCCGCCCTCTTCCTTCTTCAGAACGTATACCTGACCGTGGAACTTGGTGTGCGGGTGAATGGAGCCCGGCTTAGCCAGAACCTGGCCGCGCTCAACCTCGTTCTTCTGGATACCACGGAGCAGAGCACCGATGTTGTCGCCTGCTTCAGCGTAGTCGAGCAGCTTGCGGAACATCTCGACGCCCGTGCAGGTCGACGTGAGGGTCTTCTCCTCAAGACCTACGATCTCGACGGGATCGCCTACGTGGATGATACCGGTCTCGATACGGCCCGTTACAACGGTACCGCGGCCGGTGATCGAGAACACGTCCTCGACAGGCATCAGGAACGGCTTCTCGTTCTCACGCTGCGGGATCGGAATATAGGTGTCGACAGCATCCATGAGCTCCATGATCTTGTCGCCCCACTCGCCGTTAGGATCTTCAAGAGCCTTCAGAGCAGAACCCTGGATGATAGGAGTATCATCGCCTGGGAACTCATACTCATTCAGCAGTTCACGGATTTCCATGTCTACTAATTCAAGTAACTCAGGATCGTCTACCATATCGCACTTGTTCATGAATACTACGATGTAAGGTACACCTACCTGACGGGACAGAAGGATGTGCTCTCTTGTCTGAGCCATAACACCATCAGTTGCAGCTACAACCAGGATAGCGCCGTCCATCTGAGCAGCACCAGTGATCATGTTCTTAACGTAGTCAGCATGTCCTGGGCAGTCAACGTGTGCGTAATGTCTCTTCTCTGTCTGATACTCAACGTGTGCAGTAGAGATTGTGATACCACGCTCTCTCTCTTCCGGAGCTTTATCGATATCCTCGAAGTTCTCAGCTGTGTTACCAGCTACTCTTGCAGCCAGAACTTTTGTGATAGCTGCTGTCAGGGTTGTTTTACCATGGTCTACGTGGGCGATAATGGCAATGTTTCTTACATCTTCTCTTTTTGTCTTCATAGTGATTATCTTCCTTTTATATATACAAATCTTTATGTCTCAGCCACAATTTTGTAGTATAGCATCCCATACTCCATATTGCAAGGGATTTTTTATTGTATTTTTCTCTGTGATTTTATAACAATATCAGTTTTCCCCCGCACTTTCCATAATATACTTCCCCATAAGTGCGTATCACTGCCTTGCCGTTTGTACTTTCTACCAGCTTTGCCTGAAAGCTTTCTTCCTGTTCTTCCGGTACCAAAAAGATAAATACCACTTTATCTGTATACTGGCTATCCAGGGTGTCAATGCCTTCCTGTGCTGCAAGAT
>OHLL01000475.1_pt1 | contig 15500 bp, 21 predicted proteins | sample 1569031 | NCBI WGS metagenome assembly OHLL01 (sample SAMEA3879606, study PRJEB24766) | human gut metagenome | biome: human-associated habitat; feature: feces | place: USA | collected 1985/1987 | reverse complement strand
TCTGACGGACCAGAGCGAGAGTGTGGAATTGTACTTGAAGCCGGATGCATCAACGTATCAGGTTCTTCCGTGGGATTCCGGGCAGGAAAATGTAGCGCGCGTGATCTGCCAGGTCTGCAATGCGGATGGGACGCCGTCCTGGACGGATTCGCGTCATATTTTACAGGAAACGGTAAAACGTGCCGAGAAGATGGGACTGGACTTTGATTTTGATTTCCAGTGTGAGTTTTATCTGTTTCACACGGATGATGATGGGAGACCGACGACGGTGACGCATGAGGTTGCCGGGTATTATGACGCGGGGCCGATCGATCTGGCAGAGGGCGTCCGCCGGGACATGGTTCTGAGCCTGGAGGAAGCAGGATTTGCGGTCGAGAGCACGCATCATGGTCTGACTGCCGGACAGCACAGCTTCGTCCTTCCGGCGCGCCGGGGCATTGAGGCAGCAGATTATTTACAGACGTTCAAGGCGGCGGTCAAACGGATTGCGAAACGCCACGGTCTGCATGCGACTTTTATGCCGAAGCCAAACATGAGCGGCGACGGCTCGGGGCTTCATGTGGGCGTGTCGATCTCTTCCAGACGGGGCGCCGAGGCGATGGCGCAGGCGAAGCAGTTTGCGGCAGGCGTGCTTAAAAATCTGAGCGATATGATGATTTTCACGAATCCGACCGTCAATTCATACAAACGTCTGGCGGCGGAGCGGAGCACGGTGTTCCAGCCGGAGTTCCCGGCGGCTGTGTGGGAAAAGGGAAGTGAAAAGGCAGTTCATGTGAAGGAAGACCGGAACGGACGTATTTCCGTGGAAGTGCAGTTCCCGGATCCGTCTGCGAATCCGTATCTGGCGCTGACGGCGATTCTGGCAGCAGGACTGGAAGGAATCGAGAAGGCGCTGGTGCTGGATGAAGAAGCGGGCGATGAGGATGCGCCGCGGTTCCCGGAGACATTGGGGATATTGCTCCAGAAGCTGGATCAGAATGAATTTGCACACCGTGTATTTGGGGAAAAGTTCTGCCGGATGTACGGCGAGGGCAAGAAAGAGGAGTGGGAACGCTTCTGTGCCTATGTGACGGATTGGGAAACAGCGGAATATCTGTATCGTTGTTAGGGGGTACGGAATCGCAGTGAGGTGAGACCACGTGGGAAACATCATAGTAGCATTTTCGAAGCCGCAGGACGGACGAAATATTAGAAATATACTCGTAAAACATGGAATACAGGTCACAGCCTCCTGCACATCGGGCGCGCAGGTTTTAGCGTTAACCGATGATTTGCGAAGCGGGATTGTGGTGAGCGGCTACCGGTTTGGTGATATGACCTGCCGGCAGCTTGCCGACCAGCTGCCGCCGGGATTTGATTTGCTTCTCATTGCTTCCCCGAGCCGGTGGAGCGGCGAAGCGATGGGAAGGATTGTCTGCCTGCCGGCGCCGTTTAAAATGGGAGATTTAGTTTCGACGGTCCGCATGATTGAGCAGACGCAGGCGGAAAAAAGACGGCGGATGCGCCGCCAGCCGCCGCAGAAGCGCAGAGAAGAGGATCAGAAAGCGATCGACACCGCAAAGGCTATTTTGATGGAGCGGAACCGGATGACGGAGCCGGAGGCGCACAAATATCTGCAGAAATGCAGCATGGACAGCCAGGTCAGCCTTATTGAGGCGGCACAAATGGTAATCAGTCTTTACAAAATGGCGTAAGATCCTTTACAATAGGATCAAAAAGGCAGAAGGAGCAGCAAAAACGATGAAATTTACAAAAATGCAGGGACTGGGCAATGATTATGTCTATGTCAACTGTTTTGAAGAAACGGTAAACGATCCGGAGAAGCTGGCGATTGCCGTCAGTGACCGCCATTTTGGAATTGGTTCCGACGGATTGATTCTGATTACCCCATCCGAGGTGGCAGACTGCCGCATGGATATGTACAATCTGGACGGTTCCCGCGGCGCGATGTGTGGCAACGGCATCCGCTGTGTGGGAAAATATGCGTATGACCACCATATCGTGGACAAGCCGCAGATTTCTGTTGAGACATTGTCCGGGATTAAATATCTGGATATGAAGATCGAAAATGGCAAAGTAACGGCGGTCACCGTCGATATGGGCGAGCCGGAGCAGACTTCCGAGCTTCCGGAGAAGATCGAGGTAGATGGAACGGAATACGAATTTACCGGAATTTCCATGGGAAATCCGCACGCCGTTTTGTTTATGGATGAGATTGATTCCCTGGAACTGGAGACGATCGGACCGAAATTCGAGTTCCATAAGCGTTTCCCGGACCGTACCAACACCGAGTTTGTCAAGGTCATTGACCGCACACACGTAAAAATGCGTGTCTGGGAGCGCGGATCCGGCGAAACGATGGCATGTGGAACAGGTGCCTGCGCGGTTGCCGTTGCATCTATTCTGGCAGGACATACGGAGGATGAGGTTGAGGTCGAGCTGCTGGGCGGCTGCCTGCAGATCCGCTGGGACCGCGAGAAAAACCGCGTGTTCATGACTGGACCGGCGGTGGAAGTGTTTAGCGGGGAGTATGAGGAATAATTAAACAGGAAACTTTGGGACTTCTTTCACATATGGTAGTAGTACAACGATATGTGAGAGGAGCCTTTTCTTTTGGAAGAAAAAAAGAAAGTGATGATAGATGCCGGGCACGGCGGAACGAAAGATCCGGGAGCAGTATTTGAGGATCGGATGGAAAAGGACGATACCCTGCGTCTGGCGCTGGCAGTAGGGAGGATTCTCGAGGAAAATGGGGTGAATGCCGTCTACACGCGGTCAACGGACGTCTATGACACGCCCTACCAGAAAGCAGAGATGGGAAATGAGGCGGGCGTGGACTATTTTGTTTCCCTGCACCGCAATGCGGCTAGTGAGCCGGGAAAAGGTTCGGGCGTCATGACGCTGGTGTACAAGACAGGCAGGGAATCAGAACAGCTGGCGGATTCAATCCAGAGAGAGCTGGCGCGCACCGGATATGTGGATCTCGGCGTGATCGAGCGCCCGGATTTGATTGTGCTGCGGAAAACGCAGATGCCGGCGGTTCTGGTTGAAGCCGGATTTATCGACAATCCGGAGGATAACAAGCGGTTTGACGCGCAGTTTGACGAAATTGCGGCGGCGGTTGCATCTGGGATTCTAAATGTAATCGATGACGACATGGATCGCCGTCCGGTGGAAGAGAGCGACTATTATTACCAGATCCAGACGGGGGCGTACCGCATCCGATCGCTGGCAGAGCAGCAGTTAGAAGAACTGCGCCGTATGGGATTCCCTGCATTTCTGGTGTACGATGGGACGTATTTCAGGCTTCGGGTCGGTGCGTTTAAAAATCTCGACAACGCTGTGCGGATGGAACGGGAACTGCGGAAAGCGGGATTTCCGACGGTGCTTTTGTATGAGAGGGAGGTGAAGTAGGGGAGAAAAGCTGAAAAACAGACACTATCTGAAAATAAGAATAGAATGACTTATTTGATTGATTTTTGCTGTGCTTTTTGTAAAAATGAATGGAAAAAATCCCCTCATTATGGTATGCTGAAGATAGAAAGTAACAAGCATTTTCTTGTAGATAAAGGGAGGGGTTTGGTATGTCAGAGAAGAAAAAAATTATCATCACGATTGCGAGGCAGTATGGAAGCGGCGGTGCGGATACGGGCAAAAAGTTGGCGGAAGATCTGGGGATCAGTTTTTATGATAAGAACATTCTCCGTATGAACTCAGATGAGAGCGGTATCAAAGAGAGCTATTTCCATCTGGCAGACGAGAAGGCGGGCAACCGGCTTTTATACAAGATTATCAATACATTGACACCGGAAAAGGGCGCACCGTCGTTCGGTTCCGATCTCATTTCAGCCGACAATCTGTTTCGCTTCCAGTCGGAAGTGATCCGGAAGCTGGCGGCGGAGGAATCCTGCGTCATCATCGGCCGATGCGCGGATTATGTGCTGGACGGCACCGAGGGACTGATTCGCGTGTTCCTCTACGCGGATATCAAGGTGCGCGAGGAGCGCGTGCGTGAGCGGAATCTCTACGCGGACAAAGATGTCCTCAAAAATATCCATCGGATCGACCGGGAACGCCGCGATTATAATCGTTATTATGCAGGGCGCGACTGGGAGAAGCCGGAGAATTACGACCTTTTGATTAATACGACACAGATTGGTGTGGACGGGGCGGTTCAGTTGATTAAGGATTATTTAAAAATGAGGGGGCTTTTGTAAGGGAAAAAGAATGACTTCCACTTGCAATTCAATATAGTATCGTGTAAAATGGCACATACAGCCGGGCGAATACGAGAGTGTTTGGACGGCTGTATGTGCTGTTTTGCTATTATTACAGGTAAGGGGAAAATATGAAATATCAAAATGATATTGACAAAATGAATACGAACCGGAATTTATTTCTGATGTCGCTGCCGATCTTCGTGGAGCTGTTATTGCAGCTTTTGGTCGGAAACGTTGATCAGATGATGGTAAGCCGGGTATCGCAGCCCTCGGTGGCAGCGATTGTCAATGCGAACCAGATCATGAACCTGGTAATTATCGTGCTGAGCATGGCATCGACGGCGGTTACCGTGATTTTGTCCCAGTATCTGGGCGCGCAGGATGAAAAAAATGCATCCCGGACCTGCATGGTCTCGATCGTGCTGATCGGCAGCGTCAGTCTTGCGGCAACGATCCTGGTTTTTGCCGGGCACACGCCGCTTTACCGGGCGATCCATGTGCCGGAGGAGGTTTTTGATGAGGCGTCGCTGTATCTGCTGATTGTCGGCGCATTTATTCTGGTGCAGGGATTTTATCTGACCTTCTCAGCGATGATCCGCGCATTTGCTATGGTAAAGGAAGTCATGATTATATCAGTTATCATGAATGCCATGAATATTGTGGGAAATGCGATTTTAATCAACGGCTGGTTCGGAATGCCGCAGCTTGGGGCGGTCGGAGCGGCGATCTCGACGGATATCAGTAAGTTAGTTGGTCTGGCATTGATGATCGGAATGTTTTTCAAGAGCCGCCGCGTCAAAATGGGAATGAGTTATCTGCGTCCATTTCCGGTGCAGATTTTAAAAAATCTCTGCCTATTGGCAATTCCAACGGGGGTCGAAAGTTTTTCGTACAATCTCTCCCAGATGATAATTCTGGGAATTGTTAATTCCTTTGGCACGCTGGTTACTGTAACCAAGGGATATTGTACGATTTTTGCCAATATTGATTATGTTTATGCGATGGCGATCGCGACGGCAACCCAGATTGTGCTGGGCTACCTGATCGGAGCGCGCCGTCTGAATGATATACAGAAACGAGTGAATGCGACATTGAAGGTTGCGATTGCGGCGTGTGTCGGGATGGCGGTGCTGATGTGCCTGGGAGGTAAATACATTTTCCTGATTTTCACAGACAACCCGGAGATCATTGCGCTTGGACGGCGGATTCTGGTGATTGAGATTGTGCTGGAGATCGGGCGCGCGGTCAACATTGTTATGACCAAATGCCTGATTGCGGTCGGCGATGTCCTGACCCCGACCACGGTCGGAATCACCTTCCAGTGGGTCGTAGCTGCCGCCGGCTCCTGGTTGCTCGGCAGCAAGCTCGGCTGGGGGCTGGAAGGCGTCTGGATTGCAATGGCAGCCGATGAATGCGTGCGCGGACTCATTTACGCGGTGCATTTTAAGAAAGAACGTTGGAAGAAGAATTTTAAGGGCGTGAAGACGGAAGCAGAGTTGGGAGAGGCGTAGAAGATAAGCGAAGAAAGAAAGTGTGAGAAAAAATGAAAGAAACAGGATGGAAAAAGACAGCAGGGAATGGTTCTGATGGAAAAAGAACGGAAGGAAAGAAATCGTTTGGCCGGGGGGAGAAAACAACTGGATTTTCCAAGAATAGTGCAAAAGTGGGAGTCAATGGGGAAAAACAGGGAAAATCTGCTCGTAAAGTGTCTGGAGTTGAGGATAAATGGGTCACACATGGGGACAGGAAACGAAATGTAGGGGAAAAAGACGGTCAGAAAACGGTTCGTGGTGGACAGCGTGGAAAAACAAAATGTCCGATTTACCGTGAGTGCGGTGGCTGTCAGTATCTCCATTTAACCTATGATCAGCAGTTAAAAGAAAAACAGAAGCGCATGGAAGAACTGCTGGGCGGTGTCTGTCCGGTTCGGCCGATCATTGGAATGGAAGAGCCGTATCATTACCGCAATAAAGTTCATGCGGTATTTGGATTGGATCGGAAAAACAATCCGATTTCTGGCATTTACAAAGAGGGGACACATCGGATTCTTCCGGTGGATTCCTGTCTGATTGAGGATCAGAAAGCAGACGAGATCATCGTGACGATCCGGAGTATGCTTCGTTCGTTCAAGATTCGTGTTTTTGATGAGGACACCGGATACGGTCTGCTGCGTCATGTATTGATTCGCCGCGGCTTCACAACCGGCGAGATTCTGGTCGTTTTGGTGACAGCATCTCCGGTATTCCCGTCGAAGAACAATTTCGTCAAGGCGCTTCGTGAAAAGCACCCGGAAATTACTACGATTGTCCAGAATATCAATGGAAGAAACACCAGTATGGTGCTTGGCGACAAAGAACACGTTCTATACGGAAAAGGATATATAGAGGATGTTCTCTGCGGGCTCCGTTTCCGCATCTCATCCCGTTCTTTCTACCAGATCAATTCTGCGCAGACGGAGAAGCTGTATGCCAAGGCAATGGAGCTGGCAGAATTGACCGGAAATGAGACAGTGCTGGATGCCTACTGCGGTATTGGTACGATCGGTCTCATTGCCAGCAAACACGCGGGCAAAGTTATCGGTGTAGAGTTAAATCAGGATGCAGTGCGGGATGCGGTGCAGAATGCGAAGAAGAATGGCATCACCAATGCACAGTTCTTCTGCAATGATGCAGGCCGGTTCATGTCTCATATGGCAGCCAGAGGCGAGAGTGCAGATGTGGTATTTATGGACCCGCCGAGAAGCGGAAGTACCGAGGAATTTATCGACGCGGTAGCCCTGATGCAGCCGAAACGTGTCGTCTACATTTCCTGTGGTCCGGATACACTGGCCAGAGATTTGAGAATGTTTGCAAAGCACGGATATAAGGCCAAAGAAGCATGGCCGGTGGATCTTTTTGGCTGGACGGAGCATGTGGAGACAGTCTGCTTGCTGTCGAAGAAACCTTGAGTTTATGCGGGTTAGCGGGCTTTTTTGAAGATTATGCACCTGTGTTTTTAGCAGGAAAAAATGTATATAGAATTTAGTAATTGCAGAGGGGTGCAAAAATTTGTTGAGACCGAAGTTGTGCGCCGGAATAGTATCGGTAGAGATTTGGTGTCCGCGTATATTTGCATCCCTTTATGTTAATTGGATGAAATTTATGACCATATATAAAAAAGAGACTTTTTGGGACACATTGTGTTTTACAATATGATAAAGCACTGATAGAGGAGAAAATATGAAAGATAAAAACATTTTTTATATTAAGAGCATTGTGGATAAAGAAATAACAGATGCAACTAAACGAGTGAATACACAAAAAATAGTTAATACAACAAAAGAAGAAATAAAGAAACTTACAAATGAAGACTTTATTGAGGTTCTTATTGGTTGTTTTATTCCGGATACATATCGAGATCAGGGTAAAAAAGAAAAATTATATACGAAGCTCTCAGAGCTTCTTGTAGGAGAATGGTGGCGTAGAATGGGGGGAGTCTATGTATTACCAACAAAGAAATCTGGTACAGAAGATGTAGAGATGATTTTAGATAATAAATCTATAGTCTGTGATTCAAAAATTTTTAGACTTGGAAGAAGTCAAAAGGCTCCCAATGTAAAAGACTTTTTGAAATTGGCAAGTGTAGTAACTTGGATTCGTAACCTAAAGCAGAAGTATGCAGATGAAGGTGCTGATCAGGATATTATTGGAGGTTTGGTTACATATTCCTCATTTCATGAGTGGGGAAAAGATAGTGAGGTTTATCAAGAATGCTCTAATCAGGATACCAGTGTATTGATGTTACCTTATGAAGTATTGGGTTTGTTATTAAAAATGAAAGATAAATTTGCGTTAGCTGATTTATTAGCACTCTGGGATTACAAGAAAATTGGAATGAAAGAATCCAAGAACAAAGAAGCATATTGGAAAACTGTAGAGTCTTTTTTGTGTGGATTATTAGATTTAGACGAAGAAAAATACAAGGAAGAAATAAATAAATATAGAGATAAAATTGTCGTTGCACGTGATAAATATAGAAAACTTGTTTGTGATGATATGAAAGATAAAAAGACTCAAATTGAACAAAGAATAAATGCTTTTGATAATATTGAAGAATTGAAAGAACATGCAATTTGTGAACTAGATAAATTCGAAAATGCTCAAAATAGAGACTATTTAGACAGGATAGATGAATTTAGGAAGTATTAATTATGAGAAGCATATTTTTAAGTTTTAGTCCTGAATGGTATTCTTATATCGAAGACGGAAGAAAAATATATGAGCATAGAAAAAGGTTTTGCAATGAACCGGTAATAGCATATTTATATCTTGGTTTACCAGTTCAACAGATTGTTGCAATTTTAGAATTAGGACAGCGTATAGATATGAATAATTGGCTTGAAGAATATAAAGAAGATCCGGAAGCTATAAAAAGAATAAGTGATTCTCTTACAAGAAATCGATATGCAATGGAAATAAAAAAAGTTCAGTTTATTGAACCGATTGGAATTAGTGAGGTCATAGAAGTGTTTCCTCAATTTCATATTCCTCAATCATATTTTTATTTGAACAACAAACCAGAAGTATTTGATTTCATTAAGTCGAAGATTAAGATGAAAGGGCCAGAAATAATAAATAATTTTGAAAATATTTCCAGTGATTTGATTTGTAGATATTAGTTGATAAAACCCTAATTTTACGGTAATATCCATTCATGTGAGGAGGAATCTTTGTGGGAATTAGAGAAAAACAAAAAGAAGCATATGAGGCTCCTTTAACAGAATATGACACAGAAGATAAGACTCTAGGCTGTAGACATACAAACCCGGATATTTGTAAATATGCTGATGTTGAAAATGTATGTGCATTTGTTAGAGAAGACGGCATGTGTATGAAGCCGGGAAGAAAATGGAAGAATAAATATAAAGAGCTGAAAGGAAATGATTGATTCATGAATGAAGTGATAAATGGAGATAGTCTTGAAATAATAAAGACTATAGAAGATGAAAGTGTTCATTTGATTTTAAGTGATATTCCATATGGAATAAGTTTCGAAGATTGGGATGTATTACATAGCAATACGAACTCCGCTTTATTAGGTAGTAGTCCGGCACAAGAAAAGGCAGGAAGCGTTTTCAAAAAACGTGGTAAGCCCCTAAATGGTTGGTCCGAAGCAGATAAAAGGATACCGCAGGAATATTATGAATGGTGTTCTAAGTGGGCTACGGATTGGTTAAGGGTTTTGAAACCAGGTGGATCTGTATTTATTTTTGCGGGAAGAAGATTAGCACACAGATGTATTTCTGCTATGGAGGATGCTGGTTTTATTTATAAAGACATGATAAGTTGGGAAAAAGAAGCTGCACCTCATAGAGCACAGAGAGTAAGTTTGGTATACGAGAGAAGAGGGGATACTGAAAATGCAGAGAAGTGGGCTGGTTGGAGATTAGGAAATTTAAGACCTTTATTTGAGCCAATTCTTTGGTTTATGAAACCATATAAGTTAGGTGGAACATTGGCAGATAATATTATGGAACATGGTGTTGGAGCATATAATTATGTCGATTGGAGCCAATATAATTCACTTACTTCAAATATGATAAAAGTATCTAGTGATTCCAACGACCATGGAAAACATCCAACTCAAAAACCAATTGCATTAATGGAAGCATTAATTAAGTTAACAACTCAAGAGGGACAGGTGGTACTTGATCCATTTTGTGGAAGTGGCTCCACTCTTGTTGCAGCCAAGAAGCTGAATAGAAAATATATCGGTATAGAGTTCTCAGTGGAATTCTGTAAAACAGCAAGAGAAAGATTGGAAACAGAAACATCAGAAGAAAAACCAAAGGTAAAGAGGAAAAAGAAAAATGATGATAATCCGCAACAATTATCTTTTGACGATTTGAAATAGTAAAAGACGTATCACATGGAAGTGTGTGATACGTCTTTTGTATTAGAGTCTAAAGTTATTTATTCGTGATATTAAGTCGGTTAAAGTGCCGGTTTCTGCAGCAGTTTTGTATTCAATAATTTCCCTTTTAAGTTTATTAATATCAGTTTCAGCATTGACTGAGTCGTTGATGCTTGATATGATATCGGATTTATTTTTTTCAAGAATTGCCAGATTAGCAAGAATACATTCACGTATTAATTTGTCGGATTCAGAAATATATTTTCTTAATTCCTGAGGAGTTGTTTTGGTGATTCTTACAATTTCGGCATCGATTTTTAACCAGTATGCATTTCTGTTTCCGCCTTGCATCTTTTTCTGGAGTGTGGTAGGGAATATTCTGTTGTAGTCCCAGAGGGCGGCAAGGTTGGCTGTATTGAAATTGTTTTTATATTTCAATAGAAAAGACAAATATTTGTATGGAAGCATTACTGTAGGAGCAGATTTATCACTACAGTATTGGTAGGCATCACTGCTTGAACTCCATTCATGAGTGCATGGATATGTAACCAGGCCGCCTAGTTTATTATCATATCTTGCTAGCCATTTTCGAATATCCTCAAGTTTTAAGAAGTCCTTTACATTTGGTGCTTTCTGGCTTTTTCCTAGTCTGAAACTTTTTGCATCACAAACAAGTACTTTGCCATTTATTGTTATGTTTACATCCTCATAGCTTGCTTTTTGTTTAATAAAACGACTTGAAAATCCCATACGACGGGCCCATTCGCAGACCAGAACCTCAACTAACTTTGAAAACAAAGTTTCCTGGCTAGAATCGTTGTCATATAAATCAGGAATATATCCAGAATAAATAAGTAAGTCGGCAAGCTGATCATCTGAAAATTCTTTCTGTAGTTTTGACTGGAAGTTGGCGGATATTAAGTCATGATCTATAGTAGAGAATTTCTTAAAAGCATCATTAACAACTTCTTGCAATAGAAAAAAATAATGGTTTTCCATGATAATACCCCCATTCTATGGTATAATGTATAATTATATCAAATTGTGTCGAAGAAAGATAGGTGTTTTGATGAGAAAAATGCTACTAAGTATGCAGCCTTTTTGGTTTGAAAAGGTAATGAGCGGTACAAAAATATATGAATATAGAAATAGATTTCCAAATGAAGAAATTGAAGCATACATATATGTAAGCAATCCTGTAAAGGCCATAGCTGGAATATTGTATCTCGGACCTCGGATTGAAGTGAAAGATTGGCAAAATAAGTATATTGGTAATGCGGAAGTAGTTCACAGAATTGATGATTATATTTCCAGAAATAAGTATGCTATGCCAATTATAGCAACACAAAGAATTCAACCGATTTCTGTTGAAAAAATGAATCAATTGGTAGAAAAATTCATTATACCGGAGTCTTACTATTATTTTGAAAATTACGAAGAAATAGCAAATGCAATAGAGTGCAATGTTGTATACGATGGTTCAAGGAATATTACAGAGCCAGAACGATTTCGAAGTGATAGAGAAATCTGTAGGAATTATAGGAAGGAATAGAGATGGAACTTTTTTTAAGAAAGCCACGTTGTAATGTCTTTGCAGAAGGTGTTTATAACCCAGAAACAGGAAGTATGTTAGTTAAGCAGGGAGCTAAGGTATCTGCTGATATAAGAGAATATAAAAGCAAAGCTGCTTCTACTGTGGCGGATGCTAGAAAAGATGTTGTTGAGAACAATATTTTAATCAAGGATATTCTGTTTAAGAGCCCATCGGGGGTTGCTGTTTTTGTTACTGGTAGAAGCACAAACGGGCTAGTAGCTTGGAAAGATGAAAACGGTGTTACTTTAAATGAGTTATTTGGAAAAGATGATTCTATTTAAATAAATGAAATTTATGTTTTGTCAATCCCATGTCAACGGCTTGGTACATGTATCTTGCGGAAATAGAAGCATAAGGTGACCATTTTTTGCATTTTTTCTGTGCGGATGAGTAGTCAGTTTTGTTTGTGTTGTATGTCCATTTATAGCCCTGCAGAAATGCAACATCCTCATAAGGTAAAACGTTAGGTCGATTGAGACAAAAAATGAGAAACATTTTTGAAGTCCAAGTTCCTATTCCATATATTGAAGTTAAGCTGGAAACAATGTCGTTGTCTGACATGGACTCATATTCATCAAATTTGATTTTGGATTGTAAAACAGCGTTAGTTAGTTCACGTATAGCTTTGACTTTTGAATTAGCGGTTCCAATGCTTTTAATTTCAGAATCAGTTAGTTGATTAATTTGTTCAGGAGTGATGATGCCATTACACAATTCAGAAAAACGAGAGAAAATTTTTGCTCCAGCTTTAATAGAAAGCATCTGCGCTATGATTTCATGTATCAAAAAAGCATAGTAATCATTATGAGTTTCATAAGTTATATTGCCTACCATAGATATTACTTTGGCAAGGTGCTTATCTTTTTGAGATAAATATTTTATAGATTTACTATCTTGAGAGAGTATGATTTTTGTCATTGCTAAGCAACCTTTCGTTTTTTATGATTATATCATTTTTATTTTGATACAGCTATATAGAGGAGAAAATGTGGTGCAAAGAAAAACAGAAATAGAGCTAACAAATATGTGCTTGATTTATAATGATAATAGAATTTTAGTACAGGAGAAAAAGGGGACAGGTCTTGAAGGTGGATTACTGTTTCCTGGTGGGCATGTAGAAAAAGGAGAAAGTTTATTACAATCTGTAATTAGAGAAATGAAAGAAGAAACAGGATTAGACATACGTGAGCCGAAGCCATGTGGATTTAAAGATTGGATTTTAGATGACGGAACGCGATATATTGTTATTTTGTATAAAACAAATAAGTTTTCGGGTGAATTAAAATCGTCTGAAGAAGGTAGAGTATTTTGGTTAAATAGAGAAGACATTCCCCAGGCGAATCTGATATGGAACATGCGAGAGTTATTAGAAATATTTGAAGGAGATGAGTATTCAGAGTTTTTCTTTGAGTATAAGAATGGCTCACATGAACCCGGTAAATTATTAGGATAGGGGATGACATTATTGAAACAAAAAATGCTGGATACATACAGGTTTGCTTATACTTATCTTGTTAATATGCTTCCGGCGGAGATGAATGAAGCAGACCTTGGTAAATATTTTATTGGCGATAGGAGAGATTTTGCTTCGGTACAGGATATATATGAGCAGTTTATTTATTCTGCACAAAATTATCAAAGTATGCCTAATGTAATAAAATATGATTTGCGCCGCGAAAAAATTAAGGAAATCCTCTTGGATTTTGATGTTAATCAAATACAATATATGGATGTGGATGAACTTTATTATAAGCTTAGAACAGCATTTGGTGTGACAAGTAAGGATACAAAACAGAATAGCTGGAGAAAATGGAGTCGTTCAGTTATTGATGCTGCGAAGTTCATGAGTAACTTTAAGGATGCAGACGATTTTAGAGATTTTGTATCACGGTTTGATTATAACGGGCCAACAAGGATGGCATTGCCGCTTTTAATATCTACAAAGATTAGTGGTATAGGTTTTGCACTTGCCTGTGATATATTAAAGGAGTTGGGATATCTAAATTATCCAAAGCTGGATGTTCATTTAATAGAAGTCTTCAGCCAGCTTGGGTTATCAGAAGGAGATCCTATATCAGTATTTGAGACTATTGTTGAGATGGCGGAAGTGTGTAAAGAAATTGATCCGGATTCATCACCCTACAAGCTGGATAAGATTATATGGCTTATTTGTTCTGGAAAATTTTATCTTGATAATATTAGTGTTGGCAGACATAAGGATGATTTTATTCAATATATGACGACTAGATAAAAAGGCGGTGTTTACAATGAGAATTTCTGATTTGGAAATTGGTAGAATATATAATCATGCTGATATTGTGGAAACATTTCAGTGTGGGAATATGGGTGGCATGGGTTTGATGATTCCTTAAGAGATTATATTCAGTCGGAAGAATATATCTCAGCAAAGCAGCAGGAGAGAAAGGGACTGGCTTACTTAGAGAGTTTACTTAATGAAAGTCAGAAAAAAGCACTTTATTCATTCTTGGATAACCAGATGTGCATCTTATGGAAGTTTTCAGTCAGATAGGATTATCAAAAGATGATTCGATCTCTGTATTTGAGGCAATTGTAGAGATGGCTGATGTTTGTAAGGAAGTGGATCCGGAAGTGACACCATACAAAATAGATAAAATAATGTGGCTTATATGTTCAGGTAGATTTTACCTGGACGGCATATCCGTCGGAAGGCACAAAGACGATTTCATAAAGACAGTAAGAGGTGATATGATTGGAGAATAATAATTGGTTCTTTTCAGATGAATACAAAAAAATGATAGAAAACATTAATAGGATAACAAATTCAATATCTCCACAGTTTGAAGCTATTCGCAAAGCAAATTTGCAACTAGGCTCGATACTACAAACAAATATTAACCAGGATACTATTCATGCTATTACGGGGATTAAAAGCAAAATACCAGATTTCACAAAGTATTCTAAGCAGTTACTGGAGACTTTGCCTGCGTTTCAATTGTCTGAAGAAGTAAGGGAATTTATCCAGGAAACAAAAGAAAGTGAAAAACTATCTGAGGACGAGTTTGAAAAAAAATATGGAGAAGAATTTGAGATTTGCCGGACACTTGGCGAACATGGCTGGGTAGTTTCTGGACATTCGAATCCGAGAGATATTAAGAATTGGTATGATCATATTGTTACCGGAGAATCAGAAAAAATAGTTGATTTTTTTGAAGAAGAGAACGGGATCGTTATTAGTAATATACAGAAAGATTTGGAAAAGAAATATACGGATCCAAATAATAAAAAGTATTTTTCGAGAGGTTATGAAGCCTTTCAAAATGGAGATTACATGACTTCAGCAATGTATTTAGTTGCACTGCTCGAAGCAAGGGTGGACAGGCTAGTTCAGTTTCCACCAAATACAAAGTATAAGGACAAGTATTCTAATAAGGGGTTTGTTGATGTAAAGAAAGAACAGTTTGAACAGGCATCTTCTTTCTTTACAAAAAGGTATTATTTTTTGGATGTATATCCTTCTTTGATAGCTTTCTTGAATCGTTTATTTGTAGACGGAGAATATAAATTTGGAAATAAAATAGAACCTCCATACATAAATAGGAATTGGTTGTTACATGGAAGAAGCAGCAGAAAAATCGAACGATGGGAGTGTATCCAGTTATTAAATGCATTAGATACAATAGAAAATGTGTTAAGTGATAAGTCTATTGTAGAGGGATAATAATACAAGGAGCTTCCTGTATAATAAAAAGCGTAGACGTTGAAAATTGAAAATACCTCAGAGTACAATAAGACTACTGACTGGCAGGTTAGTA
>OHLL01000446.1_pt1 | contig 16642 bp, 19 predicted proteins | sample 1569031 | NCBI WGS metagenome assembly OHLL01 (sample SAMEA3879606, study PRJEB24766) | human gut metagenome | biome: human-associated habitat; feature: feces | place: USA | collected 1985/1987 | reverse complement strand
ACAACTTTTTTATTTTTCTCAAATTCTTTATTTGAGCCATTGTTTTCACAACGGAACTATAATATAACATTATACCCCGCTATTGTCAAGAGGATTTGTATATTTTTTACACAATTTTTTCCAGCTCTATACATTGCTGTTTTTTCAAGTATTTATCTTGTTTTTCAGGAAAGGATAAACAGCACATCGTTTTGTAAATAACTGTACTGATCGCGTAGGATGCGGATCCGGGTGTATGGTTTAAAGACACAGGTGCAGCGGGCTGCGCTGAGTTTTTTAGTCCTGCGCAACCAGATTCGCAGACAAGTGCGTAGTACAGTCATTTCGAAAACGATGTACTAACATTAATATAAAATAAATGGTCAGGGAACGTTTAAGCAGACACGCTTCCTGACTATTTATTTTTATTGTAGATTTTATTTCAATCATTTTCATCCCGCACTGTAACTGTACACGGATCAGCTATAAAATCCCCTTTATCAATCCGCCTAACAGCAGGTTCATAAGATTATAACGGTATATCAGAGAAAGCCATATGCTTTTATTTATCTGTTCTTCCAGCATCTGACCCACAGGTGTTTCTGTAAAAAAGCTGAGAATAAAGCCTGCGATCCATAAGATCAGGAAACCTTCAGCCAATCCCACAACACCTCCGGCCATCTGGTTTAAGCCACATAATATGGGAAGTCTTGACAAAAGATCCAGCCATCGTATGACCAGATGGATCACTACATAACTGACCGCAAATACCAGGACAGATCCCACTGTATTGATCAGCATGTCTGCAAGACAGGTGCTGATATACTCTTCGAAGCGATCCACTCCTAACAGTTTATAAAATTCGCTGTTATTATTTTCCAGTAATACATTTTTTACAGACTGCGGCAGCTTCATTTTTTCAATAGCCATACGCTGTGCTGCCGGTAAAACGCCTGCATCTTCTGCAGGCGGCTCCCATCCGGATACTTCAATAATAAAATCAGCTGCATTTTCCCTTACCGCAGGATTTGCTTTTATAAAATCAGCCACATAGGGCGTTGCTATTTTTACCGTGATGATTGTTAATATCAGTGCTCCTAAGGAAACGCACTGACGCAGCAGGCCCCGGTAATGACCATATAGCATCGCCCCCACTAAAAAAACACCTGCTGCGATGGATAACCAATGTTCTGTCATCATTCTTCACTTGATCCAAATATAAATTTTCTGATCGCAGCTGCCACACCATCCTCATCATTATTGAGAGTAATGGTATCTGCTGCTTCTTTTACTGTATCCAGGGCATTTTCCATGGCTACACCAATACCGGCAGCTTTGATCATAGGAATATCATTTTCCCCATCTCCAAAGGCCATTGTTTCTTCTTCACTATGAGTTGTCAAATTCACTTTATCCATGAAGCCACCTCATTAATTCATCAAAGCGCATCATGCCGATTCTATATCCTTCGCCATGAAGCACACGAAGTTTGGCAGGGTTCCGTTCTGCCCGGCTGACTTTCACCGGATTTTCAGGACGGAAAATAAAAACATCTCCCTCTTTTTCCATCTGTAAAATCTTTTCCAGCCGTGCATTGTACCGTTCCGGAATAGTACACATGGAATCTACAATGGCAGGATATTTTCTTCCCCACACGGCTTCTGCCATCTTCCTCAAGAAATAGGGCATCTGCCTTTTTCTGTAGGAAATCGGCCGTGTCAATATATATACAGATTTTTTTACAGGAAAAGGAAGTTCATCATAAAATGGAACAAGTGGTATGGCAAGTCCGCCATCCACATAAGGAATGCCATCTATTTCTACAGGCGGCGAAAGAACAGGAATGGATGCACTCGCTTCTACGGCTTTCACAAAGTCTTCCTCACTGCGGCTTTTGTTTGAAATATAACGTGCCTTCCCTGTTTGTCCGTCGGTTACAACAGCATACAATTCAGTATCTGATGCACGATATGTTTCCATGTCCATAGGATCCAGTTCATTTGCCAGCTCGCCAAACATGAATTTAAAATTGAAATAGTTCTTTTCTCTGAGAAGATGTTTTATTCCCATGTACCGCGGATCATTACAATAAGTCGTATTGATTCGGATATTGCGTCCTTTTTGTCCGGACATATAACACATTCCCTGCATGGCTCCTGCTGACGTACCAACTACCTTCCGGAAACGGAGCCCTTTTTCAATAAATACATCTAAAACGCCTGCCTCAAAAACACCTCGCATAGCGCCGCCCTCCAGGACAAGGGGAATGTCCATCGATACATAAAAATCAAACGAATTTATCTTTTCTGTCATACACCTCACGGCACTATACTGCCTTTATCCCATAAAATTTACTTCTCTTCTTCCGTACGAACAGACTGCATTTTTACAGCGTCAATTTTCGCACGAATTATTTCTTCATCACCAAGATAACCTACATGATCAACTGTAAAGTCCTCATTCAAATGGTATACAAGTGGCACACCTGTAGGAATATTCATACCGGCAATTTCATCATCAGAAATATCTTCCAAATACTTTCTCAGAGCACGGATAGAGTTTCCGTGGGCTGTAATTAAAACATTTTCTCCCAATTCAATTTTAGGCTTGATTTCCGATTCAAAATAAGGTGCTACACGGGCCACGGTATCTTTCAGGCATTCCGTCAGCGGCAGCTCCACAGTTCCTTTATACCGCTGGTAAGGCGCCTGTTTTGCAGGATTTCGTTCATCATCCTTCGGCAAAGCCGGCGGCCGCACATCATAAGAACGGCGCCAAAGATGGACTTGGGAGTCACCATATTTCTCTGCTGTTTCCTTCTTGTTCAAGCCTTGGAGCGCGCCGTAGTGACGTTCATTCAAATGATAATCTTTTACCATGGGAATCCATGCCAGATCCAGTTCATCAAGAACAGTATAAGCAGTATGGATTGCCCGCTTTAAAACAGACGTATAGCATATGTCAAAATGGTAATTTTCTTCTCTCAAAAGTCTTCCTGCCTGATGGGCTTCTTCATACCCTGTTTCTGTCAAATCTACATCCGTCCAGCCGCAAAACAGATTCAGCTTATTCCACTGACTTTCTCCATGTCTGATTATTACGAGTGTATGCATAATTCCTCCTTATGAACGAAAATGGTCATACCCTGCTATTGTAAGCAGTTTTATACTATTTCTATCTTTAAGAAATACCTGCCCTTTCCCTGCTTTCGTGACATGTCCGATTCCGGTCACACCACCAATACCCTTTACATATTCCCAATTCTTTTTAGAAATCGTACCAACCAATTCATAGTCTTCTCCACCATTAATGGCAAAATGGAAAGGCTCTTTTCCACAGTCCTGTCCCCATCGGCAAAGTTCATCAGACAGAGGAATCCGTTCTTTTTCCAATTCTATCGTCACCCGGCTTGCCAATGCTATTTCATTGATTTCCCGCGAAAGACCGTCAGATACATCATTGAGCGAAGAGGCTCCACTTTCTCGAAGGATCCGGCCAAAATCTATCTGCGGTTTCGGTCTTTGATGCCGGATTGCCAACATAGGGTATTCTTCTTTCTTACCATCTAAGAGGATAGACAATCCTGCTGACGAATCCCCAAGCGTTCCTGTGACAAAAACGATATCTCCCTCTTGGGCACCGCTCCGCTTTACCGCTTGATTTTCAGGAACGATACCTACTATCGTCCCTGTGAGAATAACCCCCTGTTTTGAACCGGTGATGTCTCCGCCAAGAAGATTGACGCTGTATTCGCGGCAGCATTCACGGATTCCATCATAACAGGATTCTATCCATGTAATAGACAAATCCCCTGGAAGCGCAGCAGATATTACGAAAGATACCGGCTCCGCCCCCATGGCCGCCATGTCACTGAAATTCACAGCACACAGATGATATCCCGTATCAGCGGCAGACATCGTTCTTTTTGTAAAATGAATTCCTTCCACCATAGTATCCGTGGAAATCACCTCGTCGTATCCGCAAGGCGTCATAAATACAGCTCCATCATCACCTGTGCCTAGCTTAACCAATTCAGGCCGGTAAATAAGATCATGGGCAATACGGTGAATACATTCAAACTCTCCGATATCCCGCAAAGTTTCTTCCTTCATCACTCCAAAATTTCCACGCCAAGCTTTTTCATTGCATCTATTGCTGCCAAATGGCCGTTATAATCCACATAACCAAGACCTTTGACAAGAAGCGTGACCTTATGCCCAGCCTTTAATAACTCAAAAACCGTTTCTTTGATACAATATTCAGAAGCAATGCCACCTACATAAACATGGTCTGTCACCATTGTGCCAAGTGGAATCCCTTTTTTATTTATTCCATGGAAAGCGGAATATTCTTCAACAATATCATCCATTCCTTTATGAAAAATATTTTCTTCATTCGGGCGATTTTTAACATCGATAATATCTGCAAAGAAATGTCTGTCCAAAGCAGAACCTTTTTCCCCGGCGACACAATGAATCGGCCAGATGCCTCCATTCACCTTAAAAGACCTGTTTGCCGGGCTGTGCCAATCAGAAGTATACAACACTTCCATCTCATGCCTGTTTATAAAATTAATAAGGTATGCCACCGCCTCATGACTTCCGCTGCATGCCAATGATCCATCAATAAAATCATATTGGCAATCAACAATCACTAAAGAATCCATACCCGCCTCCTTTATTGCCTGTTTTATTTTATTTTAACAGGTTTCACCAGCCATGTAAAAGTGACTTCCCATCAGAGAATATATCCTTGCCAAGTTTTTTCTGTTTCTTGCGTCAATTCTTTTTTATGGGTATACTTTGTAAGTACATCATTATTGAAATTTTCAGTTAAGGAGATGGAAGATTTGGACTTTATTACCACCCTCGCTTATTTTCTGAATGTAGGCGTATTCAGTGCTGTTATCTCTCGTTTTTCCGGTGCGCCTATATCCATCCTTGTATGCTGTGCTGTTCTCTACGTTGGTGCTACACCTTTCGAGACAATCGGCATAATGCTTACTTATCTCGTATTTATGCGTCTGACTATTTACACACAGAAAAATCGGGTAAATTTCAAAAAGATGGAAGTATTTCCGGGATGGAAAATTATCCCTGCAATTGCCCTTATTTTAATTTCTCTTATTCTCTATCCCTTTGCAGGTCTCGCTATTTTCCTTCTCGTATTCATGGCTGAAGTACTGGCAAAGATGCGGATGAAAATCCCAGAAGAACGCCGTATGGAAAAAGGCGAACTTATGCCATACATCATCGGCGGCGCAGTCCTTATGACGCTGTCCATGGTTGCTGTAAAATTTATCCCGGAAACTCTTTATTATGGATTGGGCGGTTTTGTTATCTTAGCCCTCTGTGCATTCTTCTGGTGGGTCGGTAATGACCGCGATCGTTTAGCTTCCGTTTGGGATAAGATCATTCTTGCCGCTTTCATTCCTGCTGGTCTCTATGGTTTTGATATGGCTGATTGGATTGACGACCTGAAAAGAAATGTAAATCCCACACGTCTTGCTTATAATCTTCCTTTCGTATTTCTCCCTGTTTTCTTTATCGCTTTTCTCATGGCAAATATCCTTTTCGGTATTTTTTCCCTTTCCGGTATGGTCATTGTATTCTTTTCCGCTATCGGCCTGCGCATTTTCGGCTACTATGAAATGAGCGGCAAAGGTAAGACAAACCTAATCGCTGTAGGTATTACTGTACTGGTGGCTCTTCTCCTGTTTCTCACCGCACCGATACCGATTGGTATTACACACACAGTAGATGCGTTCCTTAAGCAAAATCAATATGGTTTCACGGGATTACTGAATATGTTCTAAGTGTCTTTAAAACGAAATATTGCCTCATGCTCTTATGCATTTCATCGAATAATATTTTTGATCTTTATTACCATATTGCAGAAATAACTGACTGATTTATTTTACTATTTTCCATATTCCAATTAGAAAAAATATTCCTTGCTCCATTTTCTGAAACGTTATATTTAACCAAAGAAAAACCGGCGTCTCTTCATTAAAGGCCTGACCTTGACAAGAGACATCCGGTTTTATTTCATTTTCTCGGTTTCCATGCTTCTACTTTGACGGAACATGACGGACATACATCAGCCAGAAAACAAGTTTCACAGCTCGGCCTGCGTGCATGACACACACGGCGTCCATGCCATATGAGCCAATGGTGCGCATTGGACCAGTTTCTCATGGGGATAACCTTCTTCAATCCTTCCTCCACCTGATCAGGGGTATCACCGACAGACAATTTTAATCGATTTGATACACGAAATACATGCGTATCCACAGCGATAGCAGGATAACCGAATGCCACACTTCTTACTACATTTGCTGTCTTGCGTCCTACACCGGGAAGCTTCACCAATTCATCAAAATCTTCAGGTACTTTCCCGCCATATCTTGAAATAAGCATATGACACATACCTAAAAGATTTTTTGCTTTCGCCCTGTACAGCCCGCAGTCATGAATTTCTTTTTCCAACTCTGCCTGTGACAAAGCTCCCATCTTCTCAGGCGTACCTAACTTCGGAAAAATACGATTGGTAATAATATTCACACGTTTATCGGTGCACTGCGCAGACAATATGACTGCGACAAGAAGCGTAAAGGGACTGCCATAAGTCAGCATAGTCCCTTCGTTTTTGTATACATCGGCAAGCCGGCGGAGCTGCTCTGCTTTAACGGCCTTCGTTACCCTCATTTTAATTCCTCATCAGATAATCATGGGCCGCCAGCGCTGCAGCAGCTCCCTCACCGGCAGCAATGATAACCTGCTTATTCTTTCCGTCTGTCACATCACCTGCAGCAAAAAGTCCCGGAATATTTGTCTTTCCTTCTTTATCTGTAATGATTTCCCCTAAAGAATTTGTAATGACATCTTTCGGTAAATAGCTGTTGTTTGGAATACCGCCTGCTTCCACAAATACACCATCTACAGCCAATTCTATTTCTTTTTCATCCTTCTTATTTCGTACAACGAGGGACGTGACTTTCCGTTCACCATTAATACGAAGCGGAATGTATTCCATAAGCACCTCGATATTTTCTTTTTCATACATACGTTTTACAACAATTTCTGCAGCGCGGATACGGCTTCGCACAAGGAGATATACCTTTTGTGAAATCATAGACATTTCAATGGCGGCCTGCACAGCACTGTCTCCGCCACCCACAATCGCAACCGTCTTATTTCTGTAAAACGGTCCGTCACAAGTTGCACAGTAACTGACTCCGCGGCCAGTATATTCTATTTCACCGGGGATATCAAGGGTACGGCTCTTTTTCCCTGCAGTTACAATAACAGTCTTTCCCTGAAGACTCTTTCCATCATCAAGCTGTACCGCGAAAGAACCATCTGACAGATGCTTCAGTGCCTTTACCCCTGCAGTAACAAAATCAACGGGGTATTGACGGACATGAGATTCCATCTTTTCCGCCAGTTCAATCCCCGTGACAGACTGGAACCCCAAATAGTTTTCAATTTCATTGGTCAGCATCATTTGTCCGCCGATATCAGTCGATACAAGCGTCACAGATAATGCTTTCCTTGCTGCATAAAGAGACGCATTCAACCCCGCAGGACCCCCGCCGATTACGAGCACATCAGACATTTCCATAATATCCCTCCACCTATTTATATCTAAATTTATTGATTCTATTATATCGCTTTTTGTCGATATATTCAACTTTATTTTCATGGGAATTTCGCTTTTTTATAACCAATAAATTCACGGAGAATCGAGTTATCAGGAACAAAATCATCTGATAATTCGCGAAAAGGCTCAAAAAAATGAATCAGTCTCTGTGCCTCCGGATAAAGCGGATTTCCCTTTTTTATCCTCTCCAGCATGGGCCGTGTCATTTTCTTGAGAACAGGAAGCTCATAGATAAGGGCAGAATTGAATATGCAATCTGCCCGATTTTGAAATGAAAAAATGTTCTCTTCCTCACCCCGGCGTACTGACTTCCAGATAGACAGCGTATCTTCAGGACTGTACCCCCTGTATTGGACATCCCGTACCATACGACGGAGCAGACGCGTATCGGACGTAGAAATGCGGTTATGGTTATTGATATTGATTTGTGTCAATGCCGATAAGTATATACGCATTTGCTGGTAACCGGGAACAAAGTAGGTTAATTTGGGGTTAAGCGCATGCAGTCCTTCTACTAAAACAGGCTGGTTCTCTCCGAGTCGGACAGGTTCGTCATACCACTCTTTTTTCCCTGTAATAAAATTGAATCGTGGCAACTGAACCTCTTTCCCTTCCAAAAGACTTATCACTGTTTTCTCAAAAAGGGAAATATCCATTGCCTGCAGGTTCTCCCAGCTTTCTCCTTCCATTTCATCGCGATTCTTAAAATAATCATCAAGAGAAAGCATTACGGGATGAACGCCATTAACCCACAGATGGATGATCAAACGTTTCATAAAAGTCGTTTTCCCCGATGATGAAGGCCCTGCAATGCATACCAGACGGATCCCAGGATCTTGTCCGCAGATTTCATCCGCTAATTCTGCCAATTTCTTTTCATGAAGAGCTTCCGCTACGGCAATCAGATCAATGATTGCACCTCCATCAATGGCATCATTCAGTTCCGCTAAAGAATGGCAGCCTATGAGTTCGCTCCATTTTTGGGATTCCAAAAAGACACGGGCAAACAAAGGCGTTTCTTCCTGTACTTTAATCTCTTTTTCCCCGGGATCAGGTACATGGAGAAGAAACCCCGGTGCATATGAAGACAAATGAAAGATTTTCAAAAAACTCATGTCCGGCAGCATGGGACCAAAGAAGTAATCAATAAAAGTACCACATTGACTTACACTAATTTCTTTGACCGGCATTTGTGTAACCAGATCTGCATCCGCCTTCCGCCCTTTTAAGCGCAGAAAAGCTTCCGCTTTGGAAATCCCCACAGTCAGCTGCGTAATATCTCTTCCTTCTTTTACGATTTCTTCCATCTTATAACAAAGCACATCCAATTCCTTTTGAAGAGGCACATGTCCATCACTGAATTCACAGTAAAGCGCTTTCCCTAAAGCATGCTTCACTGCTACTTCTATTTTCCCGCCATATACTTCTTTCGCAGCAATAGCAAGCAGCATAATAAGAGACCTTTGATAGGCACGGTGAGCCAGAGGAGAACCAAGAGGAATCCATTTCACATCAGTATCACCGGTAAAGGGCGTTTGGAAATCAATAATATCCCCTTCACAGTCCGCCAGCACTGCCGTTTCAGGATCACGGCCTCCAGAAACCATATTCCATAAATTCTGTGGTGTTGCCCCCTCAAATAATTCATATGCCTTCCCCTCACAGGTAATATGCATTATCTTCCCTCCTTTAATTTTCGATCCGGTTTTCCTTTAGGATACCATAAATTAAAAAAAGATGACGATTTACAAAATGATATCCTTTATAAAATCAACGATTATCTTCCTTAATACAAACAATATAAAACAGGCCCGCCCTATAAGTGCAAAGGTCATGCCTGTCTGATGCCCTATTATCGAAAATACTTTATTTTCCAAATTCGCTTTTTCATATATGCCGTCAGTAAATGGCAAATCCCATGACAAACCGGATGATTCCCGCCAGAAGATATACCTGCCAGACGACTGAATAATAACCGTCACCGCAATAAGAGATCCTGCAATATTCCCAAGCTGCTGCGCTGCGGAAGACAATCCAAACATACGTCCATGAAAGGATCTATGTGCATACGTGACAAGTGCTGGATTAAGACGGATTATGAAGCATCCCGCAAGGAACTGGCACATCGCGAACCCCCAAATATTATCAGTAACCACCTGCAGCATCATGATGGCTCCTGCGGCGATTTCCACATTTTCCAGCGTCCCATTTTCTGCTTCCAATTGCATCAATTGACTGTTTCCATCCAAGCCACAGCGTCATCCATCATATTTGTTGTCACAAAATGTCCCAGTCCGGGATATTCTATTTTTTCCCCGGCACCGCCGGCTTTTTTAAAAGCATCAAAAAAATGTACCTGCGCCCGCGGATCGACAGAAGTATCACATTCCCCATTGATCAGCAAAAGAGGACATCTTTTTATATCAGATAAATGATTTAAAGGATTTCTCTTTTCCAATTCTTCATAAAGTATCCAATTTCTCCCAAAAGAAATCCCAAAACGCGCCTGCATGAATAAATGAGATAATTCCCAGTCACCGGAACCGTTAAAAGAAACAATCCCCCTCAAATGAGCGGAATGCAACACGGCAATTCCCAATACAGACAGGCCTCCCATAGAATGTCCCATAAGAAAAGGCTTTTCATATCCACAAGAAAAAATCCTTTCATATAAAAAAGGAAATTCTTCCACATTGCTAAAAATTGTTTTCCAAAAAATATCATATCCCTCAGATGTATAATAATCAGACAGTGCATGGCGTTCTCCATGGTTTACCGCATCAGGAATAAAAACTGTATACCCATGAACGGCCAGGAACGCCGCCCGATTGACCTGCAATTCTCCCTTGCTGCTCCAGCCATGATAAAAGATCACTGTCTTTCCAGTTTCCCGGATGGGATAAACCACATAGCAGGGAATCAATCCATATTTTACCTTTTCTACTTTCAGCTGCATCATGATTCCTCCTTTAATTCAGGATAAAACCTGTCAGTCCACTTCCACCGATTATGCAGCCAAAACCAATCTTCAGGATGTTTTTTTATCCAATTCCCAAGTCTTTTATTGATATCATCAGTTATCTGCCGGACGGATTCTTTCTTTCCTAAATTTTTGTCCGCATAGATAGGATCTTCAACAATAATTTCGTAAGTATAATCCGTAAGTTGGTGCATGAATGCCATAAGGACAGGACGGCCTGTCATAAGTGCAAAATGAGCAGGTCCTGTAGGCGTCAATGTCTTTTGTCCAAGAAAGGGAGAAATAAGTCCTGTATCCCCTGGATCCTGATCACAAAGAAGCCCCACAAAATACCCCTCTTTCAAACGCCTCAACATATCTCGGACACCGGTTTTGTATTCTACCATCTGTCCAGGAATGGACCTATACTCACGAATAAATTTGTCAAAACCTTCATTCGACTGTTTCATCCCCACTGCAAGTATAGGATACCCGTAAAGAGCAAGCGCCGCCCCTTCCAGTTCCCAGTTGCCGCAATGATTCCCCGCAATAATACAGCCTTCCCCTGAAGCAAGAATCTCATCAAGTTTTTCCTTTCCTTGAATAACCACATAGTCGGAAATATTTTTTTTATTCAACAAAGGAAAACGGAATACGGACATCCCGATAGTGCCGAAACGGACTGCCGCCGCCTTAGATATTTCTTCCGCCGTTTTTACATCCTTCGTGATGTTCCCACGAAAGATATTTCGCAGTGCCAATTTTTTTCGACGGTTGGGAATAAGCATCCAAAAAAACTCGCCCAAAATATGTCCCATTTTTACCGCACTGCGATCAGAAAGACGACAGCAAACACGGCTCAGAAATTTCAATAATTGATAACTCCCATTCATATACATCCTGCCTGACTTGTAATAAAAAAAGATGCAGATGCACCTTTTCGAAAATAATAAAGAACCCTTGTAACAGAATATCTGATTATAATTTGATACCCTTTTCAGTGAGCAGCTTTTCCAAACGGCGCATCTTTTTCATCAGCTCCGGAAGACGAGTCACCATGATTTGTTCCCGCCCCCATTCTCCGTGCGGCCGAGCCGGATATCCTACATAAGTTCCCGGAGTTTCGATATTTCCTACCACGCCGGTTTTTCCTCCAAGTACCACATGATCCGTAATATTCACATGTCCCGTGATTCCTGTCTGTCCTGCCAGTACGCAGGAATCACCAATCTTCGTGCTCCCTGCGATTCCAACCTGCGCAATAATAAAGCAATCTTCTCCAATTTCCACATTATGTCCCAAGTGAACCAGGTTATCTACTTTCGTACCACGGCCAATTACGGTGTCATTCATCGCCCCATTATCTACGGCACTGCCGCTTCCCACTTCCACATCATCTTGCAGAACCGCTTTGCCAAGCTGCCGGATATGGGTATGATGACCTGCCGCATCCGTAGAAAACCCAAACCCTTGTCCACCAATTACCGCATGGGCACGAAGAACCACACGATCTCCAAGAATACTGTTCTCATGAATCACTGCGCCTGGATTCAACTCACAATTCTTACCAATTTTCGAATTCTTACCGATATATACATAAGGATAGACGACAGTACCGCTTCCGATTTCTGCACCGTCATCCACAACAACATACGGCATAATCGTTACATGCTCGCCAATAACCGCTGTTTTACTAACTACTGCCGTAGGATGAATTTTACCGTCATGCTGTTCTTCAGGATGATATAATTCAATTAATTTCCCAAATGAACGTCGACAGTCTTCCGTTACAATCAGATTCTTCGTGTATTTTGCAGGGAGGGCATCCACCAAAATAACACCAGCCTGCATCTCTTCGATATGCTCAGCGTACAAACCTCTTGCAAAAGTCACATGGGACGATCCCGCGCTCTCTGCACTGCGCACATCATCAATAACTACTGCAGGATCTCCATACAGTGTACCACCGACAATTTTCGCCAGTTCTCCGGCTGTTTTTTTCATATTAATCCTCATTTTTTATCTGTTGATGACGGGGCGGATACACCATTCAATTTTTTTAACACTTCATCAGTAATATCTACTGCGCCGGCAGGAACGACCCGCTTGTGCATAACGATGCCTATATTCTTTTCTTTTGCAACAGCCGCACTTTGTGTTTCCACCATTGACTGGATCTGTTTCTGTTTGCTTTGTACAAAAATCATTCTCTCCTGCTGCGCTTCCTGTACCTTTTTCTGCATATCTTCATCAGACAACCCCGCCTGTGAATCTGTTGTCAATCTATTCTGTATTTCCGCATTCTTATCTGTAATTTCTTTCTGGATCGCCTGAATCTTCGCGGAATCCTGCTGTACTTTCTGTACATCAACCACAGCCACTTTGTTTGCACTTCCGCATGCAGAAACAGCAGCAGCTGCCACAAGTAATCCAATGCATGCTAACTTACGTAATATAGTCTTTCTCATTTATCCTCCTGCTTGCCCATAGCGATAATTTTTCCAGCAATATCACCCGTTACATCTTCCGCGCTGATATTCGCGCGATACTGTGTAAATATCATAGTCAGGTGTTTCTCGGAAGCGACACGCCCCGCTTCCCGTCTGATATCTTCCATCATTTTTTCTTTTAAAGCAGCAATTTCCTTTTGCTTTGCTTCCATTCTGTCTTTCCACTCGGCATTAAATTCCTCAGGTGCTGCCAATATTCCTTCAGCACCAATTGTTTTCATCGTCTCCGCTCGTTTTTTATCCAAATCTGCTTTAATTTCAGCAGCCTGTTTATCGGCATACTTTTCTAATTCGGCACTTCCCTTTTCCCGTGCTGAATTCATCTTTTCCACGTCCTCCGGCAACCAGCCGTTCATGGGATATCCGCCTTGAAACGCACGAGAGCTTAAAAGTTCATGAAGCTCTTTTTTAATCTGCTCTTTTTCGTCACCCCTTACACCGAGAACGGTCAGTTTCATTTGAAGATTAGCCATACGGGCTCTTTCTTCCGCAGTCAGATTATCAACAGAAAAAACACCTTTTTCTTTATATTTCCCAGACAATTCCGAATAAAGATCTTGAATTTTACGATTCAATTCATCTTCTTTGGTCTTAACACGAATTTTCAGCTCATTCTCGGCTGCCAGCCGATCGCTTTGATCTTGAACGGAAGCTCTGATTTTAGATTGCTGAGAGGCGACACGGATAATCCGCTGCTGTTCATTCTTATATTTCTCCACCAAATGGCTATATTCTGTCTCCAGCCGAAAATATTCGCTGTACTTAGGGTGAGATTTCACGAGAGTTTCCAAATCGGCCACACCATATACCGGATGAAGTGCGGTCTGCTCTGCCTTTTTCGTCCCGCATCCGGCCAACGTAAGCCCCACACCTACGAAGATCATTGCCAGTACCTTTATCAAGCGGCTATTTCTTCTCATGGACTCTTACCGTTATTTCGTGGTCGATGAATCTGTCTTTGCTGCATCCGTCTTAGCAGCATCAGCACTCACGAATGTTGATTTTGCCAGAGAATCACTTACATCTTTTGTAATATCTGTTCCGCCATAAATAACTGCTGCTTTATCTACCACAAGAGAAAGCCCTCTCTTGGAAGCAACAGATTTAACCGCCCCCGTTACTTGATCCGCCATTTCTTTTTCGATAGAAGTACGTTTCTGATTGAACTGCTGCTGCATATCGGCAAAAAGTTTCTCTTTTTCAGCATCAGTCATATTTTCTGCTTTTGCATCAAAATCTTTCTGCATTTCATCCGCCGTTTCCTTCAACTTTTTCTGGTAATCTAATGCAAGCGTCCCATTATCGGAAATTACCTGACGCTGATCGACGACCCCAATATCAGATGTAGGGGCTGCATTGGCGGTATCCCCCATAGAAACAATTGCCATGATACCGACAGATGCGATAAATACACCTGCCAACGCAAACGAAAAGATTTTCACATTTTTCTTATTTCCAAGTGCTGTCATCATAATAAACCACTCCTTTTACAAATTGGCAATAAGCCGCAGCCATTTGCCTTCTTCATCATTATACACATATTCAAGAGTTATGTAATTATGGATCTTGTAAGAAAGTCCATATTCATTTTCTTTTTTCCCCCAATCATGATCATACCGCAGGGCAACTTTTTCACCAAAAGGCACACGTGCAAATACATGATTGGCACTTTCCATAAAATCGTACTTATACCCTACCTCAAGAATATCTCCAAAACGATGCTGCCAGCCACCATAAACATTCCACTCCATAGGACCAGGATACAGCTGTACTTCACCGAAAAGAATATCATGCTTCCCCATATAATGCCCAAGCATACCGCGGAAAGCATAATTTTTATCCCCATCACGCCCTGTATCCAGCCAAGCTTCCGTCTTAATAATCCAGTGATCTGTCAGAGCGTCCACTTTTAAAACGGAATCCGTTCCTGCCGACAAATTTGTCTCCACATCTATCTCATACTTTTTAATAAAAGAATCCTCTAAAAGAATTTCCTTCATGTGATTCGAAATATCCCGGCTGTGCCGGGCCACGAAGCTCACAGGAAGTCCCTCCAATCCTTTCATGGCTTCTTCTGTTCGACTGACTGCACGAAAAAGCAAAATCCGCGGAATCGTCGTTTTATGAAAAGACAAGACGCTGCTTCTCACAATCTCGCCCTTAGGAATCAGAAATATGCGTACTTTTGTTTCCTTGCCTGAATGAACCTCAAACTTCGCATCAAACTCAGGAAGAATCTGTTTCATCAAATCCCGTCCCGCAGACTGGGAAACACTTTCCGCCCACCCCACGGAATCCACGGGAAGACCGGTCAGTAATTCCGTCATAAGCATCGGTACGGATGTCGTGTCTTTTTGAACATACCGTGCTGCTTCTTCCGTCAAATTTCCATAATCAATTTCTGTACTGACGGCCCGTATGATTTCCCCTACCGGCTGTAACTCCACAGAAATCGATGTGTGTACCATAAGTTACCTGCAAATCACTTACCATATACCCGATAACGACGCGATTAACAATATCAGCTAAAACTTTATTGTACTGAATCGCGTTCAGACGGAAAATATTTTCCTCCTTTCCCACAAAAACACGGTTCCCAATAGCAGAAATGCTGGATTCTATCCGTTTTCTCACAGAATCAGGAACTTCGCCCTGCGTCGTTGCTGCGGATACACCTACACTTTTTATGGGCGCCGCATCCACATTATGCGGCAGAAAAACAAAGCATGCGAGCAGCCCCACGCCTGCCTGCACAACTGCTTGTTTCCGTAAAGAAGGAATCATTTTCCCTCCTTATCCTGTGATTAAAACTGTGTTCCGAAACTAAAGTGGAACTTATTTCTGTCACCATGCCCATAGTCAAGGCGGATCGGCCCGATAGGCGTCTGAAGACGAAGCCCGACACCCACAGAGAAATTAAGAGAGTTGTCATCCTTATACCACGGAATCTTTCCTTCATCAATCCCCCAAGTCGAACCCATATCGGTAAATACGACCCCCTGTACCTTCTTTGCGATGGGGAAACGGTATTCCAAAGTAGCGGCATACATTTTACTTCCCTTAAACTGGTCATCTTCATAACCGCGGAGTGTGTTGGAGCCACCTAAATCAAAAAGATTACCGTAAGATACATTACCGTCAATATAACCTGCCATTACACGGAGTGCAAGAATATGTCCATTACCGAGTCCTTTGTAAAAACGCCCCTCCGTGGTGAACTTGTAGAAGTCATAATTTCCGCCAAGTCCGTGTCCGCCCCACTGTGCCGAAAAGGACAAACGTCTGCCCTTGCTGGCATTGAAGTAATTATCACGATTATCATATACATGGGTAAATGTCAGGCTGTTCGTCCTGCCGAAATTATCAAAGATAGCTTTTCTCCATTTTGCTTTTGTAGCGGCAGTCTCTTTGTTCGCACCACTTCCCCACTGGAATCCGTCTTCATCATCATAGGATTCCTTTACGGATTCAAAGTTCAAATAATTGGTGCGGTATTCATCACTGACACGCCCCCAGGTAAGATTCCATCCTT
>OHLL01000444.1_pt1 | contig 16688 bp, 15 predicted proteins | sample 1569031 | NCBI WGS metagenome assembly OHLL01 (sample SAMEA3879606, study PRJEB24766) | human gut metagenome | biome: human-associated habitat; feature: feces | place: USA | collected 1985/1987 | reverse complement strand
TGTGAGAAAGACGGAAAACGGAACAGTGACACGGAGTGAAGAATCTATTACGCTGATAACATCTTACCAGCTTCCTCATCGCGGCAGCAGATCCTTCACATTCACTTCCGGATGACGATTAACATTTCTCTCATTATGACGCCTTGCCGTCCGCCGTCATTCTGAGCGGAGACAAGAATGCTGTGTGGGAAACTTGGTAAACGAGACAGTGAGACAGAGTGAAGAATCTATTATGCTGATGACATCTTACCGATTTCCTCACCACAACAGCAGATCCTTCACATTCGTTCAGGATGATGTCTTACCATCCTCTATCATTAAGTACAGTGGCAAGAATGGGACTTACAAGGATAAAACGTGTTATGTTCTATCACCCAAAACTGCACACAGCAAAAAGTGCTTTCGCCCATCGCCCTGCGGCGGTAAGGGAAAGCGCTTTTTTGATGGAATTTCTATTTTTCCGGCACTCAAAAAGCGTATGTCCTTTTTTCAGACATACGCCTCTGAGGTTTCATGTTACATAACCTTGCGGGAAACATCCTCACCCGAGAGATTTGCCCAGGCGCCCGCTTTCATTTCATTCACCATACCGTTCATCAGGTTGTATTCCCCTTCCATGCGGAGAAGATCTTCTATCTTTCTCGTCCGCAGGAGCCTGGAATAAATGCGTCCCGCCTCGGAGTAGAGCATGATGGCCGGATGTACGGAATCATCATTGGTGTAATCAATGCCGTTTTCCTTCATGTAGCCGGCAAGATCGTCAATCAGTCTTTCATACACGCCCAAGAGCTGTTCCATTTTCATAACTGCATCATACATGGTATTCATGGCCTTTCTCCTTTCTGTATCTTTCGATACACTTCTGTTCCTTTGTAATTGACCGGTCACGAAGGATTATTTTCTTCCTTCTGTTTTGATTATAGAGCGGATATCTTTAAATATCTACTATTTTTTGCAAGTTATTCCTATCTGTTATATGTTGCTTGTTTTTCCTCTGATTTATTCCGTTTTTGAGTAAACTTTTGGGGAAACGGGAATAATTACACCACACTCTTTTTGAACATTTTCTTTTCATTGCACCGGGAAAAAATAAATTTCTTTTCAGGAATAAAATATTCCAGCGACCATAATTCGCCATGTCCCACTTCTACGCACAGATGATGCGGGCCCGCTTCATATTCCTTAAAACGTTTTCCGCGGATATGCCGTGCCCAATGGGCATTTACCTCGATATTATGCTCCCCCGGCGACAGATAGACCGCCTGCACGCCGACACAGTAAAGGAAAGCTTCCGCCCTGAGCCCGTCAATGCGGCAGATTTCAGTGCTACTGGAATAGTTCGGATTGCCTGCATGCCGTTTGTGCAGAAGCACAATGGAGGAATGTGTATTTGCCGAAGAAAGACGGCTCATCTTTTTCTTCTGCATTTCAAAAACCACGTAGAGAATGAGCACCGATACGATAAGTCCCAAAGCCCGCCAGTAATAAATCGCCGAACTTTCTCCGATATATTCCATCACACCACCTCTTTCCGTTTCTTTTATTCTACTTTTATTCCATATAATAATAAAATTCTTTTCATTTATATGAAATATTCCTTTAAGAAATATATTCTCTTGTCAGTTCCTGTTTTCAGACAATAGGTTCATATCCGCGCAAAAAAAGACACTCCCTTTCAGAGAGCGTCCTTTCCCTGCTGTAAATTATTTCAGGGCCTGTCTCAGCATCCAGATGTTCTTGCTGAAACTTGCAATGTAATCATCCATCAGAGTGGATACCAGGTAATTCTTCTTTTCCTCTGCCGCTTCCTTGACAGCGATGACTTCTTTAAGAAGATACTCGAAGTCTGACAGCACCCGGGTATATGCTTCTTCCGATGTCACTTCCTCGTTTTCGGCCTCATGGATTCCTGTCTTTGCAAGGAACCCTTTCAGTGTCGATTCCGGTCTGAGCTTCTGCTGGAGCATGGCTTCCGCTACGGCATCGACCGCTTCCGCAATTTCATCATAGAAACTTTCCAGTTTCGCATGGTCATCAAAGAAATGACTTCCTTTCAGGTACCAGTGGAAACTCTGCAGCTTATGGTACTCTACCACCAGATCCGATAATAATGCATTTAATTCCTTTTCCATTTGTAGTTCCTCCTTATATATTACAATGACTACTTTTTTGAAACATTCTGTTTCTATATTCACGTTTATCAATGTTTCTGATATAATAATAGTATAGTTTTTATCATTTGAATATAAATATATTCCACATTTTTATAAATATCGTACATTTCCTTTAGAAACCATTCTCACACTTTGTAAAAATTGCAACCGGAGGTTTCTTATGATCAGTCCTGACATATTAAAAAGCGCCGCTGCGGTCATCCCTTCCGCAAAAGGAACTTTGCCGCCGATCCAAATCACCACAAGTACCATATCTTCCCAGGCCCATCTGCAGATGATTTCCCACTGGCATGATGAACTGGAATTTATTTACATACTGGACGGAAAAATGGATTTCCATATCGAGGAAAAGATCCTTACCGCTTCCCGCGGAGATTTCCTTGCCATACACGCTTCCGCCATGCACCGAAGCGCGCCGCACAACGGAGAAGACTGCCGCTTCATACGGGCGCTTATCCACCCTTCCCTCCTGACAGAAAATCAGTCCGTCAGAAACAGGCTTCTGTCTCCTCTTCTGGGAAATACGTCCCGCCGCGGTTTCCTTGTTCCCTCCGCCTCTCCTGACGCGCCGCGGCTGGGAGAACTGCTGCGGGAAATCAATCGGACCAATGAAAAGCACCTCCCCGGATTCGAGCTGGAAAGCATCGGTCTTTTACACATTCTCCTCGCCCGTCTTTACGCCCTTTTCCCTCCCGAAAAGCAGACGCAGGAAGATATGCCCGGTACAGATATAAGCGCGCAGCGCCGGATGGTCGCCTATATTTCCCACCACTATCCTGAAAAAATCTCTTTAGCCGGTATTGCCGCGGCGGGGAGCGTATCCAGAAGCAAGTGCTGCCAGCTTTTCAAGAAATATATGCAGCAGTCCCCCATAGATTTCCTCAACCGGTACCGTTTGGAGATCAGCCGCAACCTCCTAGACTCCACGGAAAATTCCATTTTGGAAATCGCAAACGCCTGCGGATTCTCCAGCCAAAGCTACTATACGAAAATGTTCTCCGAGAAATTCAACTACACGCCGACACAATACCGCAGCCGCCTGTCTTAAAGCCTCCTACACAAAAAGACCTCCATAAGTTAAACTTCACGTCTGACTTATAGAGATCTTCATAAACAGCCTGAGGCTTTCGCATCCGTTCCTATTCAGTGATTTCCAGCTGGGTGGGGACGGATTTTTCCGTGGCGTCGATAGCAACGGCGACAGCAGCGTCACCGGTGATATTCAGTGTGGTACGGAACATATCCAGAACACGGTCGATGCCCGCCACGAGAGCCAATCCTTCCAATGGAAGCCCGACAGACTGGAGCACCATGGCAAGCATAATCAGACCCGCGCCGGGGACGCCTGCTGTACCAATAGAGGCAAGCGTACCGGTAAGAACGATCATCATCATCTGATCCATTGTCAGATGAATACCGAATACATTGGCGATGAAAAGGGAACATACCCCCATGTAGAGAGCGGTGCCGTCCATATTGATGGTAGCACCGAGAGGCAGGACGAAAGACACGATGTCCCGTTTTACTCCCAGCTTTTCTTCCGTGTTCTTCATATTCACCGGAAGCGTGCCCGCGGAAGAACAGGTAGTAAACGCAATAACCATGGCTTCTGCCATGCCGCGGAAAAACCGGACAGGGCTCATATGCCCCACGACCGCCGCCACAGAGGAATACACGCAGACCGCGTGGATCGTGCAGCCGACAGCCATAGCAATAATCACGGAGAGCAGCGGCAGAAGAACCTTCGAACCATTCTGCACGACGACAGGTAAAAGAAGGCAGAAAACACCGATAGGCGCCAGGCGCATAATCATGGCGATGATTTTATAGCAGACCTCCGCCCCCGCATCAAAAAGATTGATCAGCAGCTTGGAACGGCTTCCGCCGACGGAAATAATTCCTGCCCCAAGAAAAAGAGAAAATATAATGACAGGAAGGATATCCGCTTTCGCCATGGAAGCAATCGGATTTGTCGGAATCATATTGACAAATACCTGCATGATCGTGGGCGCTTCCTTTACTTTCGGGGCAGCCTCGCCGGGAAGAGCCATACCAATACCGGGCTGGACAACACTTGCCACTGCAAAGCCGATAACGATAGCAATCGCCGTAGTCACCATATAGAAGCCCACGGTTTTCATCCCGATGCGCCCCAGTTTCTTCAAATCCCCCATAGATGTCATGCCCACGACGAGAGAACAGAGGACGACAGGAACGATCATCATTTTGATAAGATTAATGAACATGGTGCCGACAGGCGCGACCCATGTCTTAACCGGGCCGATCGCGCCGTCCCCAAGGACAAGCCCCACAACGACGGAAAGCACCAATGACGCGAAAATCTGAACGGATAAATTCAACTTCACTCCTCCTATGCTGCAATAGATTTTTTACATTATACACCACGTCCCCGGCAGGTACAACAGAATCCGGTGTTTCCTTTCCGTACCCCACTATTCAAAACAGAGGCAAAAATACTTTGTGAGAAAGACAGGAAACGAAATAGTGACACAGAGTGAAGAATCTATTACGCTGATGGGGTCACGGATTCCTTACCTTTGGTGTTGCTTTTTGTTTTCTTGCATATAGTTTTCGATCGGTCTTATTCAGTATGACGCGTTCTCCTATACAATAGGGTACTCGTAATTTTTATGTGTATTTACAATTTCTCGAAAATCCGTGAAGAATAATTTTAATGATTTATACCTGATATATAATCTTGTGATATGGGTATAAAAATATTAAATATACATGATATTGAAAAAATTTCTGGGGGGGTATACTGAATATAGTAGTTTAATGTGTATTTATAGTGAGGAGGAATAGTATGTCAAAATTGAGTAAAGGCTACTTTGCAACGTTAAAAGGGAAAAAGGTGACTTTTAAAAGAGTGAAATTTGGTGGAGACATAAAAGTAGAATTTGTTGATCGTTCTCCTGACTATGAGGTTAAAATAGCAGACAGGGAATCTTCATCTAAAGAAACTATTAAGGTTGAGATTGTAGAAAGATTCGGGGATGTAAAACTAAAGACTGTAGATCATTCTCCGGATTTTGAAGTGTATATTGACTGAATTATGTAAAATGGTTAAGGTTCCCGTAATAGTTAAATTTGCTAACTATTACGGGAAAATTTATGTAATACGAAAAATGATATTATCATATGGGTTTTACCAAGATTTCAGAGCGATTTATGTGCACTTAGTAAAGAAGAAAGCCTGGTTATTTTGGGATTTAAACGTATGTAAGGTATTTGAAAGTACTACCAACTGGATTATGGGTAGTGGTATATGAATTTTATGGGGAAAAAGCATGCAGTGAACTGGCTGATTTTTACAAAGAGTATTCTCAAAAGAAAAATAGATATGTTAGTGTTGAGTTTGTGGAGATGTCCGTGCGGAACATTTGGTTTGGAAGAATCATTAAAATTGAAATGTTTTGATTATGAATAGGAGATGATTATCGAAAAAGTTCTGTGGATCATAAATTGGCTAAAGTGGTGGATTACTGGAAACTAAAAGAGTTAGGATCGATCTTTGTTTGTCTGAAATACTATTGGAGGAATATAATGTCACGAAACGAGAGCAATTTATTTCGTATAACGATTAAACCTGATAGTAAGGATGGGCAGGCGTTTAATTTTTGCCTGAATCACAATATTATTGGTATAGGTTGGAAGTTATGGGATAAAGATGGTAAATCATATACGCCGAGAGATATTAAAGATTGTGAAGAAGCAGGGCGTAGATGCTATCCAACATCCAGAGGTTTCATAACGGCGATTCGTTGTTTAGGGCGTATGAAACCGGATGATTTAGTATGGACTAAGCATAATGATATTTATTATTTGTGTCGTGTGACTGGTACTTGGGAATATCACGATGAACCTGAGTATATCTATGAAGATATTGAAAATACGGTCGCTGTAGAGTTCTATGAAGTGGGAACCAAGGATAAAGTGCCTAAAAGAGTAATCAGAAGCTTTCGAGTCCCCGGGACATTGCAGAATTTGTGGAATACAGAAGCAATAAATGCCAGTCGAGATATTTATAATAATTTAGTTGGAAACAATTATTTTGTACGGCTTAATCCTTATGAAGAAGTGGTTCTTGATAATGAGTCCGATTCCGAGAGAGTTATATCCGGGCAGAAATCGGTGGTGGGAAAAAACGACTTGCTAAAGGGAAATCATCTATATCGTATAACGATTAAAACTGACAGCAAGGATGGAAAGGCTTTTGATTTTTGTCAGGAAAAAAGTATTGTTGGTGTGGGCTGGAAGTTATTAGGCAAAGATGGTAAATCATATATGCCGAGAGATATTAAGGATTGTGAAGAAGCGGGACGGAGGTGCTATCCAAAATTCAGGGGCTTTGTAACTGCCATTCATTGCCTGGGACGTATGAAACCGGATGATTTGATATGGACAAGAAATAACGGTATTTATTATTTGTGCCGTGTAACAGGCAGTTGGGAATATCATAATGAACCTGAGTATCTTAATGAAGATTTGGAAAATGTGATAGGCGTAGAATTTAATGAAGTTGGTACAGTTGATGAGGTGCCTGGGAAAGTGGTTAATAGCTTTCGGAGCGGAAGTTCTATACAGGGGATACATAGTGAAATTGCATTAAATGCAAGTAAAATCATTTATAATAAACTGAAAGGTGAAAGGTATTACGAAACTAAGAAACCGTCGAAAGATGATTTGTTTGAGATGCTGCTCCCTGAAGACGTAGAGGAAATCGTAAGTCTTTATTTACAGATAAAAAAAGAATATCTGGTTTATACAAGTACAAATAAATTGAATACCCAGACTTATGAATTTGTTGCTGTGGCAAGGGATGGAAGTTATCGTTGCTTTCCTCAGGTAAAAACTGGCGGAGAATCGCTGAATGGTAATAAGTATAAGCATTTAGCCACTAATGGAAATAAAGTTTACTTATTTGCGGTAAGTCAGAATTATAACAATATTAATGGTGAAAATATTATTGGTCTCGATAAAAAAGAGTTGCTGGCTTTTGTGTATTCTCATGTTAATCTGATGCCGGAACGTATCAGGTTATGGATTAATGAATAAGAATTAATTGCTATGACGCCTTCAGAGTTATATTAAAGACGCCGTTTTATGTCATATCCGTTTTGTATAATAATACTAAATCACAAGTATATGAGTATGTGGAGGAATGACTATGAAATCTTATCTGAAGCTTGTTTAAAATTGTTATAAGGAAGGGAGAAATAAATTTTATTTTTCTTGACAGAGGGAAGTGGCTATGGATACGCAATATATCAGAAATATTTTGATTGTCAATAATAAACAGTACGGTAAATCGGAATTGATAGAACGGCTGATAGAGTTCTGCAACCGAAGTATGGGTTACGGAGAAGGAATCTGTATTCCTGATATGCCAGGTTCGAATATTGTTGATAAGGGGCAGCCGGTACAGCTGCATTATAAATATCGAAATGGCGAGGTTTATGAGCTGAATTTTATTGAGATACCGACTCAGGTGGGTTTCCATTGTGAATGGCCAGCGAATTGGGCGCAAGACGTATACAGCAGTCCTTTCACTTGTGAAGGGGGGCTTCTGCTTATTGATTCCTGTTCTGTGTCTAAACGCCAGTTATTGTCAGATATGAATCTGGTATTAGCTCATGGACTGGTATTAATCCCGGTTCTCATCGAAAAATCTGGTGAATCAATTAATAAGGAACGAATCATAGAAGATCTCGAATGTATCAGTGGTTATGATATGGCAAATACGGTTTTTGTTTCTGATGAATCGGGGCTGAATATGGAAGCTGTACTCCAAAAGATAGTGGAGCAGGTACCGCCGCCATTAGACAATTCGAAAAGGCCCTTTCGTGGTTTTATCTTTAATTCCGTCCTTGATCCTTCCAGGAGAGCACTTGCACATATCCGTGTTGTCGATGGGGAAATCAAGGCGGGGATGAAGATCCGAATGATGGCTTCCGGCAAAGTCTGCACGGTATCGGAAGTGGGGCATTTCTTACCATTTCCTGCGGCAGCTGATATCCTGTGCTGTGGGTCAATAGGATATGCGGCAGCGAATATGGAGAATATTCAGGACTGGGAAATAGGAGATACTGTCGTAGATTCAGAAATAACACCTTAACAGCACTTCCCGGATATGTTAAAGCAGCAAAGCCTACAATCTTTTTGGGATTATTCCCGATTGTTAAACAAGACGACACAGTAGAAATGGGAACAAATCATGAACATGAGGACGTTTATGATAAACTGGGAAAGCTATGTTATGATCGGGCTCATGCTGTTTATGGAGATCCTCTGCCTGAAATTGTAAAAGATCGTCTGCGTCTCGAGTTAAAATTTATTCAGGATAACGGTTATAGTACAATTTTTTATACGGCGCATAAATTGGTACAGTATTCTAATGACGGTGGTCATCCGGTGGGCGTCAGAGATTCTTTAGGGTCTTCTTTTGTCGCGTTCATGTCCGGTATTACTGAAATCAATCCGCTGCCTTCACATTATGTATGCCCCAAATGTCATTGGAATCATTTTTATACTGACGGCTCAGTGGGGAGTGGTTTTGATCTTCCTGATCACAATTGTCCGGAATGTGGAACTTTACTTTATAAAGATGGTCATAATATTCCGTATTCTGTCCTTTTTGGACTTGATGGCACCAACATTGGAGGATTTGGTCTTGCTTTAGTACAGGATACGGGTCTGGCTGAAGTATACAAGTATATGGAAAAGTTATTGGGACGGGAACATGTATTATGCTATGGGGATAAACTGATTCCTGGTTCTGAAAAATTCCTGAAATATCCGGATGTTTATAAATGTTTGAATGCAAAGGACAGAAGATGGCCTGCTAATAGTACGGTCCGGTTTAATTATCATTCTATTATGGATGATATGCTGAGTCTTACCATGAATGGTAATGACGCCTTGACTATGGTTCATGAGCTTCAAAATTTAACCGGTATCAACCCGCAATCTATTCCTTTTAATGATGCCCGGGTACTATCTGTTTTTTGCTCTACTGATGCCCTTGGCATTACACCGTCAAAATTGGCAGATGTTATTGTAAATGGGAAAGTTACCGTAGGGACATTGGGACTGCCGGGGTATGGAACACCTTTTGCAAGAGGAGTACTGGAAGATGTACAACCAAAGAACTTCTCTGAATTGGTAAAAGTGTCCGGCTTCCGCCATGGTACCGGCGTATGGGCGGATAATGCCCGGGATCTCATCAAGAATGATACGGTGAAAATAGAAGAAGTTATTTCCACCAGAGAGGATGTGATGAATTATCTTATTCATCATGGTGTGGAATCGCTGACATCTTTCACAGTGATGGAAAACGTACGTAAAGGGAAAGGAATTGAAAGCAAGAGATCCAATTATCTGGCTGAGTTGGAAGCGGCCCATGTACCACAATGGTTTATTGATTCTTGTCTGAAAATAAGATACCTGCCTCCTAAAGCGCCTTCAATATTTAGTGCTATGACAGCTCTCCGCATTGCCTGGTTCAAGGTGTATCAGCCATTGGCTTACTATGCCGCTTACTTTACTGTCTATGCAGGAGGAGCCTTTAATGCCACAGTGATTCTGAATGGATTGGCATCACAGAAACAGGAACTGGCCCGCATTGCTGCGCTAAAACATCTTACGGTCGTAGATAAGGACAATGCTACAATGATTGAAGTGGCAGCGGAAATGTATCTTCGAGGAATGGAATTTCTGCCTGTCAGTTTGGAAAAATCGGAGGCGACTGCATTCAAAATAGAAGATGGAAAACTTTTGCCGCCTTTCAACTGTATCCCCGCATTGGGGAATGCAGCAGCCGGAGAAATTGTCAAGGTCAGGAATGAGCATCTGTTTACGTCTAAAGCAGATTTAAAGAAAAGAGGTAAAGTGAGCCAGTCGATTATAGATACCATGGAACACATGGGTATCCTGAAAGGGCTTCCTGAGGAAGACTAGATATCTTTTTTGTCTTTGAAGCAGAGGAAATTTCAATTGGATCCATGGAGAACCGGGAATGTAGAGGGGAATAATGGATTTACGCGCAAAACGTTTTTATTATCCCGTATTTACATTCCGGCTGCCGTTTGATAGAATGTTCCTATAATCACAGCGATGAGGAAGAGGAGTACGCATGATCAAGCGAGCCGGTGAGGGTGGGAGTCCGGCACTGTGCGGAAGGCGTTTCCGAGCTGCTGCCTGAACGGAGTAGGGCAGCTGTCAAACGAAGGCGGGCCTTTGGCCAATGAGGGTGGAACCGCGGATTTGTAATTCGTCCCTGCAGCTTAATTGTTGCGGGGATTTTTTATTTGCAGGAGGACATATGACTTTTCAGCAGATTATTTTGACGCTCCAGAAGTTCTGGTCGGCGCGGGGCTGCATATTGGAGCAGCCTTATGATGTAGAGAAAGGGGCGGGGACGATGAATCCGGCGACGTTTCTCAGAACCATCGGGCCGGAGCCGTGGAATGTGGCGTATGTGGAACCGTCCCGCCGTCCGGATGACGGACGTTACGGCGATAATCCGAACCGTCTGTATCAGCACCACCAGTTTCAGGTCATCATGAAACCGTCGCCCGATGATATTCAGGAAATCTATCTGGAGTCTTTGCGGGAGCTGGGGATCGTGCCGGAGGAGCATGATATCCGCTTTGTCGAGGATAACTGGGAGTCTCCCACGCTCGGCGCCTGGGGGATCGGTTGGGAAGTGTGGCTGGACGGAATGGAAATCACGCAGTTCACTTATTTCCAGCAGGTCGGCGGTATCGATGAGCATCCTGTGTCCGTGGAAATCACTTACGGTCTGGAGCGTATCGCCATGTACATACAGGAAAAGGATAATGTCTATGACCTGGTATGGACGGACGGCGTGACTTACGGCGATGTATGGCATGAAAATGAGTATGAGCAGTCGGTGTACAGTTATGAATTGTCTGACCATGATATGCTTTTCAAACTGTTCGACATGTATGAAAAGGAAGCGGCCCGCGTCGTTAAAGAAGGCTATGTCCTGCCTGCTTATGATTATGTGCTGAAATGTTCTCATACGTTCAATCTGCTTGACGCGGGCGGCGCGATTTCTCTGTCGGAAAGGACGGAGTATATCGGCCGGGTGAGAAATCTGGCGCGTATGTGCGCGAAAGCGTACCTGAATAAACGTAAGGAACTGGGATTTCCCATGCTGAAAGGAAGTGACGCGAATGTCTAAAAATCTTCTCTTGGAAATCGGTACGGAAGAAATGCCGGCAAATATGATGTCCGGCATCGTTGAGCAGATGCATGCTCTTGCCGGCGCCAAGCTGAATGAAGCGCGGATTGCTTTTGAAAAGGTGGACGTTTACGCCACACCGAGAAGGCTGGCTGTCATCGTGACTGCCGCTGCGGACGCGCAGCCTGATGAGGAAGTGAAAAAACGCGGGCCTTCCATCCGCGCCGCGTATGATGAAAACGGAAATATGACAAAAGCCGCCGAGGGATTTGCACGGGGACAGGGGATTTCCGCGGCCGATTTGATCAAAGAGGGAGAATATACCTGGGCGCAGGTGGTGAATAAAGGGAAAATGGTGGAAGAAATACTGCCCGCTCTTTTCACTTCTCTTATCACAGGGCTCAATTTCACGAGAAGCATGCGTTGGGGCGATGAGGAAGCCCGCTTTATCCGCCCTGTCCGCTGGATCGTAGCACTGGCGGGAGAAGCGGTCGTCCCTATGGAATTTGCGCATGTACGGAGCGGCCGGATGAGCCGCGGCCATCGGTTCCTCTGCAAGGAAGAGGTGGAAATCAAATCACCGGAAACATATAAGGAAACGATGAGGAAGGCGTTCGTCATTGCGGATCAAGACGAAAGACGCGCCCTGATTACCGCGGGGCTGCAAAAGACAGCAAAGGAGCTGGGGGGGCAGGTCTGGCACAATGCGGATCTCCTGGAAGAAATCAATTATCTGGTGGAGTATCCGACGCCGCTCTATGGCCGCATTGATGAAGAATTTCTTGATCTTCCCGTGCCGGCGGTGGTGACTCCCATGCGTGACCATCAGCGGTACTATCCCGTCAGAAAGGAAGACGGCTCGCTTATGCCTTATTTTCTGACGGTCAGGAACGGAGGAGACCGGGCGATCCGCAATGTACAGATTGGAAATGAACGTGTTCTCCGCGCCCGTCTTGATGACGCGAAGTTCTTTTTTGACGGCGACCGCAGGAAATCACTGGAAGGCCATCGTGAAGCGCTTTCCCGCATCAATTATCAGGAAGGCATGGGGACGATGCTGGATAAGTCTGACCGCCTGGTGAAGCTGGTGGAAGCAATCGGTGAAGATTGGAATTTCACAGATACCGAAAAGGCAGATGTCCGACGTGCCGCTTATCTGTCCAAGTCCGATCTGGCGACGGGCATGGTGACGGAATTTACGGAACTCCAGGGAGAGATGGGCAAAGAATACGCTCTTCTTGACGGGGAAAAGCCAAAGGTGGCAGCCGCTATTTTTGAACAGTACATGCCCCGTTTTGCTGGCGATGTTCTTCCGAAATCTTCTATCGGAAGGGCGCTGTCTCTTTCAGATAAGCTGGACAATCTGGCGGCGACGTTTCTTCGCGGATTGATTCCTACCGGTTCTCAGGATCCTTTTGCGCTCCGTCGCCAGACGATCGGCGCCGTCCATATTCTGACAGACGGGGAGATCCACTGGGATGTTCGCAAAGGTGTGAAAATGGCGCTTGCGCTCCTGCCGGGGACGCAGGAAGAAAAAGATACGGCGGCGGATAAAGTGGAGGATTTCTTCCGCCAGCGTATTAAGGCTATTCTTCTTGATGAAGGGGTGGATTACGATATCGTAGACGCTGTCCTTGCGGGAGCGATAGATGATGTATATGCGATATTCCTGAAAGCGCATTCCATGATGGACAGCCATGTGAAGGGGGAATTGGAAATGCGTCAGGCGGTTACCCGTCTTGTGAATATTACGAAAGGAAAGACTGCTGTTGAAATTCGTCCGGAACTGTTTACGGAAGAGGCGGAAAAGAATTTGTATGCTGCTCTTGAAAAAGCAGGAGAAGAAGTTACCAACGCTTATAATGCGTATGATTATGGCAGCGCCCTTCCTGCCCTGAAAACGCTCACCGTACCAATTAATCAGTTTCTTGATTCCGTCATGGTCATGGTGGAAGAGGAAGCTGTCAGAAATAACCGTATCTCTCTCTTGATAAATGTTTTGGATGTTTACAGGCGCTGGGGTGATTTCAGCAAATTAGTATAATCAAAATGATATTTCATGAATAATGGAGTGGATATGTTACTGCATAAAAAAATAACAGCTCTTTGCTATATCGTATTTCTGCTGGCCGGGGTGGGCGGATATACGGCAGATGCCGCTATCAATACGGAAGTAGGCAGTTTATCGGGGATGCCGCTTCCGGCGCCGAAGAAAAGTGAAACAGGAAAGAAAATCACATTGAATCTGGCAAGCCGGCTTTTAACGCTGTACGAGGGGATGGAGAAAGTACGCATTTATCCTGTGGCTGTCGGGGCGCCTGAAACGCCTTCTCCGGTTGGTGAGTTTTCCATTTCAGAAAAAGAAGTGAATCCCGTGTGGACCGATCCGAAAACGAAAACTACTGTGCCTTCCGGTCCGTCAAATCCTCTTGGGTACCGTTGGCTGGGCCTTTACGGGAATTACGGTATTCACGGGACGAACGCACCATGGTCTATCGGCCGCAGTGTATCTCACGGCTGTATCCGTATGTATGAAGAAGATGTGGAGGAACTTTTTGAAAGTGTGCCCATGGGAACACCCGTGGAAATCATTTATGACCGTGTGATTATGGAAGAAGCTCCGGATCATACCGTTTCTTACTATATTTATCCTGACGGCTACGGATGGGAACCGCTCACCGTATCGTCTGTAAAAGAATGTCTTGCGCGTTACGGTGTGGAAGACTTTGCCACGCCCGATGAAGTGTATCATAAGATCATCGCCTCTGACGGCAGCGTGACTTATGTGGCAAAACATTATGATCTTGTCATCAACGGGCGGAAGCTGAAAAAGAAGGCCCTCGGTAAAGATGGAAGTATCTGGATTCCTGCAGTGGAAACGTCTGTCGCCGCCAAGGTGGGGGCTTACTGGGACGGGGAAACAAACACACTGATGACCCGTCTGGGCAAGGTGCCGGGGATTGTGAAAAGCGACGTGGTTTATATTAATGAAAAAGACTTGGAAAGTGTATTTCATATCAAGGGTCATCTGACAGAAGACCTTGTTTACGAAGCGGAGGCCCTTCCGGCGGCGGAACCTGCTTCAAAAACAATTGTGCTTGGCAGGAAATACTGATAAAGGGGGGCGGAGGCTCCTCTTTTTGCTTGCTTCGTGCATGAAAAAAGACCTCTCTTCCGAAAGGTCTTTGCCGGATTATTTTTCCAGCCCCAGTTCTTTTTTGTAACGTGTCATGCCGTCAATACAGAGCTGCATCACGAGGTTCGGATCAAGACCGAGCATGTCGAAACCCTGTTTGATGACATTACGGCTGCATCCCGCGGCAAACTTTTTGTCTTTGAATTTCTTTTTGAACCCTTTCAGTTCCATGCCGTCGATCCCTTCAGGACGCATGAGTGCGTATGCCATGATGATGCCTGTCAATTCGTCCACGGTGAAAAGACTTTTTTCCAGGGGAGTGGCGGGTTCAAATTCATCCGTACATACGCCCCAGCCATGGGAAATGATGGCATGGATATCTTCTTCATCGACACCTTCGGGGGCGAGGAATTCCCGGACATGGCGGCAGTGTTCCTCCGGGTATTCTTCATAATCCACGTCATGGAGATAGCCGATAGCTTCCCAGTGGTCACGGTCTTCATGGAAATAATCGGCCATGGCGCCCATTGCCGCGCTGACTGATTGGGCATGGATGAAAAGATGGTCTTCTGTGGTGTGTTTTTTCAGTATTTCCTTTGCTTTTTCTAAAGTGAGTCTGCTCATAGTAACCTCCTTATATTATGGAAATAGTAGTTCTTTTTTCTCCGTTTTGTCAAATGGGAAAGAAACAGGTACAATGAAGAAAATGGACAGCAGAGAAAGGAGAATTTTCATGGCGCCTATGGAAGAGTTTATCGAAATGTTGAAAAGTCATAACCGGATCGTGTTCTTTGGCGGCGCGGGAGTGTCTACTGAGTCGGATATTCCCGATTTCCGCGGGAAAGGCGGGTTGTACCGTCAAAAGACGGAGCTTCCCTGGTCGCCGGAAGAAATGCTCTCCCATCATTTTTATGCGGAGCATCCCGTGGAATTTTTCACCTTCTACAAAGAGAGAGAAGGCATGATGCTGGAAGCGGAACCGAACCGGGCGCATACGGCGCTAGCGGAATTGGAGAAGATGGGGAAATTATCTGCTGTCGTAACGCAGAATATTGACGGGCTTCATCAAAAGGCGGGAAGTAAAAAAGTTATTGAACTGCACGGTTCAGTGCTGCGGAATATCTGCCAGAAGTGTGGCAGAATGTACGGCATGGAGGAATTTATGGAACTTTGCAGTCCGGTTCCCCATTGTTCCGGCTGCGGTGGCGTAGTCAAGCCGGATGTGGTGCTTTATGAGGAAATGCTTGACAGGAATACGATTGAAGACGCGATTGATGAAATATCTCGTGCGGATATGCTGATTATCGGCGGGACGAGTCTGGTGGTTTATCCGGCGGCGGGATATGTGGATTATTTCCAAGGCGACTCCCTGGTTATGATCAACCGTGACGAAACGCCGAGAGACAGCCGCTGTTCTCTGGTGTTCCGCGAAAGTGTGGGCAAGGTACTGGAAGCAGGCGTGGCGGCGCTGAAAGAGTAAGCGTGGGGATTTATTTATTAAAAATGTGAGAGGTACATGGAATTTTTTTCTGTGGCCTCTTTTATTTCCTGTGGAGTCCATGTTTCATGGTAAAATAGAAAAAATGTGTAATAGGAATGTGATGGCTATGGAAATCGATTTTGAAGCGGATGCGTTTGATGAGGGGCGCCATTTGCGTGATATTATACGGGGGCATAAAGGATTTTCTTCCGCTTTATGGAAACGGATAAAATGGAACGGGGAGGTTTGGCTGAACGGTACCCGGATTCATAATGCGAAAACCGTTCTTCATGAAGGAGACCGCGTCCGTTTGGTGTGGGATGAATCGTCAGACATTGTGCCTGCTGATATTCCCCTGGATATTCTCTATGAGGACGACACTCTTCTTGTGGTGAACAAGGGAACAGGAATGATTATCCATCCTACGAATGCAGGAATCCATGATACCCTGGTGAATGCGGTAGCGGGATATTTCCAAAAGAAGGGAGAAAAATCGGGGATCCATCCTGTATATCGCCTGGACAGAAATACGACAGGGGTGGTGGTAGTCGCCAAGTCGGCGAAAGCGCAGTATGCGCTGACCCGTTCCCATGATCTTATACATCGGGAGTATATCGCCGTGGCAGGCGGTTATATTCCCGGAGAGTTCGGCATTGTCGACGCGCCTAT
>OHLL01000430.1_pt1 | contig 17114 bp, 7 predicted proteins | sample 1569031 | NCBI WGS metagenome assembly OHLL01 (sample SAMEA3879606, study PRJEB24766) | human gut metagenome | biome: human-associated habitat; feature: feces | place: USA | collected 1985/1987 | reverse complement strand
TTGTATGCATCCCGTTGGTTCCACAACGTGTTCAGATAGCCCATTCCTTCGGTCAGGTGATTGCCTGTATAGGTCGGCCAGTAACTTAGCTGGGTATTTAAATCGTGATGATAGTCTCCCTTCCAGGGCGGAAGTTTGCCGTTATCGGCTGTCCATACGGCCTGCAGGGAGATGGGGTATGAGTGTTCGCGGGTAGTGGAACCGAATTTATACATTTCGTTCTGATACTGTTTTTGCAGTACAGAATCGGGTAGAGTGATCGATGATTGTGCCCAGTACTTGTCCCAATATTCCAGGTGTGCCTGATAATCATGCTTTAGACCGCGTTGCAGGGCGGCTTCTGCCTTTTCGGAAGCTTGCTCGCCGGATAAGGAAGAGGTGACGCTCCAGGTACCGTACAAGGTTTCGCCTTCTTGCTTCCAACAGACTGTTACGTCATACGAAAAGTCTCCGTATCCCTTTTGATGGTAGGTTATTTGGTTTCCTTCACGAACCACTTTTCCTTGTTGATAGCCCAATCGGTGCAGATCTTGTCCCGAAACCGGATCGAGGCTGCCATCCGGCTTCGTTTTATTGTATACAGGAGTGATGATGGAGGGTTCTATTGGGGTTTTCAGGTTACGGAATACAAACCATCCGATCGGTTCGGTAGCATGAACGAAAGTCTGCATTTGTGTACCGTCTGCCCAGTCTGCTTCACATAAGGCATTGTTCAGGTAAAGTCTTACCTGAGTCGGAGTGCCGATCTGCTCCAATGGAAATTCGATGGCAGCTCCGGGAATCTTGGATGGCGCGGGATTCATGTCATAAGGCCAGTCCAGCTTTTTCTGTACGGGCAGATAGTTCTTTTGGCGAATATGTTCTTTTACCCAGGAGAAGCGGAAGTTATCTCCCGACAGACTGTCTACCGGACGTAAATCCCATAAATCGGTTCTGTCCAGTGACAGGCGTAGGGTGGAGTCACGTTGCCATACCAAGGCACCGACGGTAGCATTTCCCAAGGGCATTGCTTCGTCCCACGACCGGGCAAGTCCGGTGAATACAAGATCACTCTCTGAAGGAGTGACCGGACAATAGTCATACGAGTTGCAACTGCTCCACAGACCACAACAGAGTAGTAATAGTAGTTTGATTTTCATAATATTAAAAAAGATCAGTTTATAATGTTCTACTTTCAGACTTGTGCTATTATAAATACAATGAGAATAGCAGTCACCATAGAGCGGCTGCTATTCTTTTAATGTATTTTAAGATTCGTCTGACTATTTATTCAATAGCAATTCGATCGCCTTGCTACCCTTGTCTCCGGATTTCTCTTCGGATGCCGGGGCGAAAAGTGCATCCAACAGGTAGACGGGTAAACTCTTTGTCGGGTTGAAATGCCCGGATGACACATAATTACGGACAGACATTAGTAACTGCTGCATCGCAGGTCTTTCATCGATTTTCTTTTCCGGATCGGCACAGAGCACGAATAGTTTTCCTTTTCCTACCTTAGCTTCGAACGAGATACCCAGTTTTTGGTTGGTCTCGTATGAGTCGATGCTCTGTATCAATGGGGTGATTTCTTTCAGTTCGTCGAGTTCCAGGGCTGTCGAATAGTTCAGGATGTCCCACCATTGCCAGTCGGCATAGTTCCGGGTGGGGAAGTCGCGAAAGGCGGGATGCTCGTTATCGATCAGTGTACCTACGATCATTGGATTCCAGTTGAACATAATCGGGTTCCAGAAATGGCTGGCGAAGTGCGCTTTGCGTCCTTTACACTTTTCAGGAATTAACAGTACATTCTTGCCTTCGTTGAGCCACTGTTTGGTTTCGTCGTTCCAGGTACGGGTGTAGACGAAGTTGTGCTGTTCCGTTTTCGGTTGTTCCGGATATACCCACACATCCCATTCATTGTGTATACCGCCCAGCTCAGCCTTCAAGGTCAGTTTGCGGGCACTGTCCATCCCGTTCAAGGGGAGTTCGATGATTCCGAGTGAATCTACCGTAGCAGGTTGTATGCTTTTTGTCTTCAGGCTTCCTTTGTGGTATACGGTTCCGTCTTCACCGGTCAGTGTCCAGTTCAGTTTCCGGCTGTTCAGGGCATCTTTACCGAAATGGTAAATTTCCATTTTTGCCTTTAGTTTTTCCCCGTTTCTGAAAGTGCGTTTGGGTAAACGTGCCAGGAGTACGGTCGGAGCACACGATTCTCTGAACTTTTCGGGTGTTACCAGTCCTTTGCTTTCCCAGAAAGCGTCGAGGATGCCTACAAAGGCACTGCCCTGTCCGGGGAAATCGGCCAGTCCCAACAACTGAAAACCACCGGAGTTGCGAGTACGGAGCAGCGATTCGTTTACCTCTTTATATTGCAGCACCGTATGTGCTCCGGTTGCCCGGAAGAAATCGTTGGCTTGGTGCAACATGCCGTTTTTGGCAAGCCGTTCGCGGAATACCTCGAAATTGCGTGCTTCTACAACACCGGTATATTTCTTGATTTCCTCAAAGTTGGGATACATACAGCGTTGTCCGGTTTCGTGAGCAATCACCGGTACATCGATATCCGATTCTTTGCAACGGTCCCAGTCAGTCGATGGCTTTCCTTCGTATACGGTAATCCATCCTTTCGAGGTGACATGCGACACATAGTACTGATCCGAAGGAGTATGAGTACGTGCGGTCGAGGCGCTATAGAGCCGTCGGTTATCATACTTCTGTGCCTTTTTTACCAGATCTTCCAATACGGCGAAGTCACCCTCGTTTTCGTTGCCGTTACACATCAGGATGAAAGAGGGGTGATTGCCATAGGCATCGAGAATGGCATACATCTCTTTTTCAAAGAAATCACGCCGGTAAGGATATTTACCCACATCTTTGATCCACATGGGAAGTTCGGCCTGGAGGTACATACCTACTTCGTCACCGGCTTCGAAAGCGGCTTCCGGCGGACACCAGGAGTGAAAGCGTACGTGATTCATTCCATATTCTTTAATGGTGGTGAAGATGCGTTTCCAGTCATCCACATTTGTCGACGGATAACCGGTCAGGGGAAAGACTGCACAATCCAGTACTCCACGTAAGTGAATGTCTCTTCCGTTCAGGCGGATATGATGTTTACCCTGCTCTACGTTCCGCATGCCGAAAGTTCGGGTTTGAGTATCTGTCTTTCCGTCTACGTTCCAACTGGCTTCTATCTCGTATAAATAAGGTGTGAATTCATCCCAGAGTTTCACCCTATTTCCCATCGGGAGCGTTTGGCGTATGCCTGCATGTACCTGAAGACTGTCTGCATTCAGTGTTTGGCGGACTATTATTTTACCTCCTTGCTCGCGGATGCATAGCTCCAGTTTTCCTGTCTGTCCGGTCTTTAGGGGAGCGGGTTGTACAGATACTTCCACTGCTTTCGAGCTGACATCGGGGTATACATTGATCTGGCGGATATGCGCTTTCTCCTTGGCATATAGTGAGATGTCTCCGGCTATTCCGTTCCAGTTAGTCTGCGTATATTCGGTTGTTCCATGGTTCCATTGATCCATCGGATATTTAAGTGTATTGTTTACGCAAATGGTCAGTGTGTGGATTCCCGGAGCAAGTAGCGGAGTCAATACGAACGTGTTCGGTGTGCTCAGGTGCTCTTTCATTCCTGCCTCTTTGTCATCCACGTAGACGGTGGTTTCCCAATGGCAACGTTCCAGCTTCAGGTAAATCTCCCGATCTGCCCAATCTTCCGGAATCACTACTTCACGTTGGTACCAGGCGGCTCCCTGATATTCGAATTTACGACTTAAACGGTCTACGTAGCGTGCCGTATTTTTAATACCTTTACCTCCCTGGTCTGTCGATCCGGGGAGCATAATGGTTTCAGAGAGCTTGTCCAGATAGAGTTCCGAACCGGGAGTTTTACCGAATCCCATCGGATCCAGTTGGAAGCGCCACATGCCCGACAAGTCAAGAGCATCATTCGTTAGGGTTTGCGCCATAGCGGTCATGGCAAGCATCAATCCGGTCAGGAGCAGAATCGCCCGGTACCGGGTGTTTTGAAAAGATTGTTTCATGATAGAATGGTATTCATTAATTTCCGGTGAATTTGTACTCCTTGATGATTGTTATCCATTGAGGCGGCTATATCAAAGAAGTGTTCGGCTTTTGTTCTATTTCCCAGTCCCAGATGTCCCAGTGCCATCAGGTAGTTGCAGTGGATGCGGTTCTTTTTATCCATATCGTCTTCCCAAATCAAAAGATCAGGTAAAGATACGGCAAAATAATCCATCTTGAATCGGTCGAAGAGATGTTCTTCTCCATAAGTAATTAATTGGTTGAACCGGCTGCGTGCCTTTTCTTCCTCTCCTAATTTCCGGTATGCCAGTCCTTGGTAGAATATTTTATCCGGTTTCTGGTCGTTGTAATACATGGCAGCGGCTGGCTGGCTGTTTCCCGAACAGGCTTTGACGAACAGGCTGTGAGCCTCTTCCGGTCTCCCTTGTTGTTGCAGGATATATGCTTTGTAATAATTGAAGTCATTTTCCTGTGCCCCCGGTAGTTTCCCTTCACCCAGATGGGTAGGGTATATGTAGCATTCATCTATTAAGGCGAGTGCGTCATCATATTTTTTCCGGTTTATCAACTCCTTTGCCAGTTCCAGGCGTGCCAGCTGATATTGTGCGGGTACTTTACCTTCTCCTCCTTCCCACGGATGGAATTTTCTTTGGTCGATCCGTCGGATTGCTTCCCGATATTGTCCGGTTTGGTTCAGTAAAGTGACGTATTCCAGATACAGGTCGTCACGGGTCATTACGATATCTATGTGCTGTTCCAGAAAGCACAGTCTTTCTATGTGCGGACGGTTCAGCCGTTTGTACAATTGATCCAGTTCCATCAGTACACGGGCATCCGTGTGATCCAGGCGGAATGCTTTTTCCAGTAAGGCGACAGCTTCGTCCGGACGGTTCATTTTGTTGAAGTAAGCCAGTGACAGATTACGCCATACGGTGGGGAATGTCTCGTCTTCGCGCGAAGAGCGCTCCCAGGCTGCGATGGCAGTGGGATACCGGCGTTTATCATACCATAGATTTCCCAGGTAATAAAGTGCTTTGGGGGCTTTTCCTGCAAAGTCGACTACACACTGAAGGGCTTCTATCGCTTCCAGGGCATTGGGGAAACAATAATCGGCCGGTTCTTTTTCGGCAGTGGCAATGGCTATTTGTGCTTCGGCTGTTTTTCCTAGACGGATCAGGCACCAACTCTTGTAATAATGTAAGAGTGTCTGTTCATCGACAGGTTGGGCAATGGCAAGTTCGGCTACAGCCAGTGCTTCTTCAAATCGTCCGGCAGAAGTATAGTCGAGCACGAGTGCTTCGTAATCGGGTGCTCCACGTTTCATTAGGTTCCGAAGTTGGATCAATACTGTTTCATCCCGGGTGATCAGGTATTTTTCGAACAGGCAACCGAAGTTGAATGCATCTGTCTTCAGGGAATCTTCTATCCAGGCAAGAGCCTCCTCTTTTTGTTCGAGATGGCGGAGTATGATTGCTTTCAGATGGCGTCCGCGCAGATTGTGCCAGTTGTGGAGAAGGGATTTTTCAATCTCTTCGAGAGCTTCTTCCCAATTGCTGCGGGACACGGAGATCTGGGCCAGCGAATAGTAGCCTGCGTCTTGCCATGCCGCGTTCCAACACGATTTATAGAACGAATCGTAGGCCTCATCATCTTTTCCCTGAAATTTTAGAGCAAGTCCGAGGTTATAGAAAGCTTCTCCATCATAGGGGTTAGGATTCTTTTCGGTGAGTCGGGCGATGGCATTCCGAAGATATGGTTCAGCCTGCGCAAACTCTCCTTTGCGTATCAGCCATAGTCCCATGGCGTTGTTGCAACGTGCATCTCCATTGTCTCGGCGGAGTGCTTCCCGATAATAGTCGGTCGGGTAATAAGTGGCATGACGATATTGTTCCAGATGCAGTCCGGTCAGATAGAGTTCTTCGTTGGTTTTGATCTCTTCCGGTGCAAGGGCGGGTTTGGCTGCTTCCGGAACTGCTTTGATTGTTTCCGGTTCGGCCTTCCAACTTAGCTTTTTTCGTCCGTTGGTATCGTAGATAATGACTTCCGCTTCGTGAAGATCATTTATGGGGATCAGCCGGTCGAATATTTGTTCAGGCGAGAGGCTACCGATTTCCTCAAAGCGTATAACACCCGCTTGACGGACTACGATGCGTAATCCTTGCTGAGCCGAGGTGGCAAACAGCTTCAAACGACATTCTTTTCCTTCGGTTTCCAGATTCATTAAGAGTTCGGAGGAGGCGTTTTTCACAACTCCTAATTCCCGATAGGGCATGAAGTATTGGGTAAAAGTCTTCTCTTCATAAGGTTGCAACCAACTGAAGTCCGGTTGATTGTCCGTATAGACTCCGGTCATCAGTTCTATGTACGGACCGTCAGCATCAGTCAGGTTGCGGTCCCATGCCTGTCCGAAATCCCCGTTTCCCCAGGTCCATTGTTTTTTTCCGGGAGATATGTGATGATTGGCCACATGCAGGACACCTGCCTGTGTATCATTTTCGTACCCGCCTACAAAATTATAGTTAGACCGGATTGCCATGTAGGAGGTCGGTACGGGAATATTTTTATATCTGGAAATATCCACGCCGGCAGAATAATCCATTTTATAGTAGGTTCCGGTAGCAATAGGATAACGAGACACGTCCCGTTTTCCATGATCGAATACAGCGTTGACATCCGACGGGAATACTGACTGATAGCAGTCATTGACCGCTACGGCCGGATTGGCCCACCAAAGGAAAGTTTGTGGAAGCGGAGTCGGGTTGGAAACTTTTCCTTGTATCTCGAGTACGGCACGTCCCGGGCGGAGTGTAAATCCGGCTGTTCCTTTTTGACCGAACATCCGTTCCCGTTCGCTTACCCATACAACGACACTTCCGTCTTTACATCGTTCGATGCTGTAGTCCACCGGCAAGAAGGTGCTGGGACGGTGATGTTGAGGCCAGTTGAACTCAATGCCTCCGGAGATCCAGGGACCGGTGAGTCCTACCAGTGCCGGTTTTATTACGTGATTGTAATAGATAAAATGCCGTTGCTTTACCTTGTCGAATGCCATTTGAATACGTCCTCCCAGTTCGGGCAGGATCATGACTTTGATGTATTCGTTCTCCAGCCATACGGCATGATAACTTTTCTCTTCGCAGGTATCTTCAATTTTCTCGATGACCGGATACGGATATACGACTCCGCTGCTTCCCTGGTAGACACGTTTCTCCAGGAACATCGGGTTTTTCTCAGGGCGTCCGATGCCATAGGTAGGGAGCAGGATGTCTTCCTCCCATACATTAACACTTTCTTTCATCTTGTTCTATGTATTATTTGATTAATTCTTTTTCTATTTCTTCCAGTGTTTTCCCTTTTGTTTCGGGCAGGTTTTGGCGTATGAACAGGAATCCGGCCAGGCAGATACCACCGTATAGCCAGAAAGTTCCCTCGGCACCTATACTTTCATTCAATACCGGGAAGGTATAGGTCAGTATGAAACAAGCCACCCAAAGGAAGAAAGTAGAGATGGCTATAGCCATACCTCGTATTTTCACGGGGAAGATTTCGGATAACACCACCCAGACTACCGGGGCAAGTGACATAGCATAGCAAGCGATGGCAAGTACCACCAGTAGAAGCATGGGTAAACCGCTTACATCCAGAAAGTAGCAGGTTCCCAATATAAGGTAAATCAGCGCTAATCCTGCCGAACCGATCAGCATCAGTGTACGACGTCCCCATTTGTCTACCGTATAGATGGCGACGAACGTAAATATCACATTAGTGATCCCGGTCACTACGATGTTCATCAGTACATCGGAAACGGCATATCCGGCTGATGAAAAGATCTCGTGGGCATAATTGAAGATAACATTAATGCCGCACCATTGCTGGAATATGGCCAGAACGATTCCAATGATCAGTACTTTGCGCATTTCCGGGCGGAAGACCGATTTCCATTCGTTGTTTTGCCGGTTACCTTGAGATTGAGTGAGCTGGTTCAGTTCTTCCAGGGTTTGGCGGGCATACGTTTCTCCTCCGATGCGTGTCAGTGTCTTTTGTGCTTTCTCCTGTTGATGGACGGTAGCCAGCCAACGGGGACTTTCGGGGATGATGAACGATAACAGGAAGAAAATTCCTGCCGGGATCAGTTCTGCCCAGAACATCCATCGCCAGGCCCATTGCACACTTGTTTCGCTGAGTATATCGGAACCTTGTGTGTAGTATTCCCCGATTTGCCAGTTGGCCAATTGTGCCAATAAGATACCTAATACGATGGTGAGCTGGTTGAGCGATACGAATTTGCCGCGTACATGGGCAGGAGATACCTCTGCAATATATACGGGAGAAATGTTGGATGCGATGCCGATGCCCAATCCGCCCACAATGCGATAGAAGATGAAGTAGGAAAAATGATCGACTGCTCCCGTACCCCAAGCCGAAAGTGCAAACAGGAATGAGGCTATGACAAGCATCTTTTTGCGTCCGTATTTGTCGCTCCAGATTCCTGAGAGCAAGGCTCCTGCCAGACAGCCTATCAGTGCGCTGCTCATAGCCCAGCCACGTAGAGCCGCAGAGTTTTCAATACCAAAGAAAGGTTCATAGAAGATTTTAGCTCCTCCGATAACAACCCAATCATAGCCAAACAGTAATCCGCCCATGGCTGAGACGATGCAGATAAGTAGTAAATAGCCTCGTGTCTGTTTCATGTTATTAAATGGTTTAATTGATATTGCAAAGTAAGCGGGTTTGAGAATAGAAATAAATAGAGAAACCGATTAAAAAGATGGACTATATTTCTTTTTTATCTCTATATTTGTGACGTGAACCGATGAATCTTATTAGTATGGCAAAACAAAAAGACGGCTTTCTGGGCGAACAGGCATTGGTGTTGCCTCCTACCATTGTGCAACGTATGAAGACTGATCCTGCAACTTCTATACTCTATATAACCGATATAGGCTATTATCCAAAGGCTTATAATCACTTTCGGGAGCGGGAAACTCCGATTGACCAGTATGTGTTTATCTATTGTACGGAGGGTAGGGGATGGTTCAGTCTCGATGGGCAGAAACACCCGGTAGTGCCTAACCAATACTTTATACTTCCTGCAGGACTTCCTCATGCGTATGGCGCTGATGAAAAGGAACCATGGACAATTTACTGGATTCACTTCGGAGGAACACTTGCTCCGCTTTATTGTACGCATCGTACCTGTAGGCTCACGGATATAAAACCGGGAATGCATTCGCGTATTAGTTACCGGACAGAACTGTTTGAGGAGATCTTTCGGGTACTGAAGATGGGGTATAGCTTGGAGAATCTTTCATATGCCAGCTCTGTATTCCATCATTATTTGGGATCATTGCGCTATCTCAGAGAGTATCGGGAGGCTTTTTCAGAGCATCGTCCGGCAGGAGAAGAAGATCCTGTAAATGCAGCTATTCATTATATGAAGGAGAATCTGGGCAAGAAGCTGACTTTAGCCGAGCTGGCTGATTACACGGGGTATTCATCCTCATATTTCTCTAATCTGTTTTTGAAGCGTACAGGATATGCCCCATTGAGTTATTTTAATCAGATTAAGATTCAGAAAGCCTGTCAGTTTCTCGATTTTACCGATATGAAAGTGAATCAGGTCTGTTATAGAGTGGGTATTGAAGATGCTTATTATTTTTCACGGCTGTTCAGCCAGATAATGGGAATGTCTCCCAGGGAATATAAAAAGGTAAAGAAAGGATAAAAGGAAGACAGCAAAGAAGAAAGATGTGTCGAAACTCGTATTCACCACGGATTATCACAGATTAAGAGTGTTGATAACCAATGACGGGAAATTCACTCTGTGCTACTCTGTGTCTTCTGTAGTGAGTTCCGACACGCCTTCCTTCTGATAAATACTACATTTTTATTTTCTCTGCCAGTCTGATGTCTTTAGAGGAGGCGCCTACTAGAATTTCAAATTCACCTTTTTCAAATACCCATCGGTTTTGTTTGGCGTTGAAATACTGAAATGCGTCTTCACTCAAACCGATTTCTATCTGTTTGCTTTCTCCTGCTTTCAGATATACCTTGTCGAAACCTTTTAATTCTTTCAAGGGACGTGGCTCTTTAGATTGCATGTCGCGTACATAAAGTTGAGCGACTTCATATCCGTCTCGCTGTCCGGTATTGGTTACAGTGAATGAAACGACGAGTTGCTTCTGTTTTTTATCCGTCATACGGATGTTGAGGCCCGAATAGTCAAAGGTGGTATACGAAAGACCGAATCCAAAAGGGAAAAGGGGTTCGATACCTTTTTGATCGTATCCACGGTAACCGGTGAATATTCCTTCTGTATAATACACTTTCTTTTCCTTGCGAGTTTCATCGTAATGACCGCAGGCAGGTGAGTCTTCCCATCTTTTCTCGATAGTGAATGGCAGCTTGGCTGACGGATTCACTTTACCCGAAAGAATATGAGCTAAAGCATGTCCGCCTTCCTGCCCCGGATAGAGGGCGTGTACTACCGCAGGCACCTGATCGATCCATCGGGTCATGTTTATTCCGCCTCCTGCATGGATGGCAACTATCAACTTAGGATTTACTTTTACCAGTTCCTGAATTAACATATCTTGTCCGTAAGGCAGGTCGAAAGGACGGTCGCGCCCTTCCAGTTCGATACTGCCATCCAGTCCGGCACAGAAAACCACCAGATCGGCTTTGGCAGCCAGTCGTTTCGCTTCAGAAAAGTCAATATCACTTTGATAAGCATATCCCATCCGGATCTCTGCCGGTGTACTGCGTTGGTTGCAGAACTCCAGCCGAATATGTTTGGCATCCCCTTTTTTTGCGGAAATTGCGGTATTGCGAACATCGAATGATTGAGATTGAGAGGCATCCAATGCTAATGTTCCGTCTATCCATAAACGATAGGCACCTTGTGCGTCGACAAAGAATCGGATACTGTCTGTTTTCTCGACATCTACATATCCTTCCCAGCACACCCGATAATCATTTCCCAATTTACTTTCGTTGAAAGGATATCCCCACCATTCATAATTTACCGTGCGGTCGGTGCGGCGGAGAATCAATCCGCTTTCTTCTTTATCGGTTTCTACAGTCCGGTCGGCCGATTGATTAACACTTACAGTTCTTCCTGCCGCTACTGCTTGCTGTTGGATCATTTTATCCGAGAGTGTGGCAGAAGTGTCGGAAGATAGTGCATAATAGCTCGCTTCCAGTCCGGGTTTACCTTCTTTCGTACGGAATTTACTGTTACGGAATAAGCGGGGTTTGAATTGGTTGGATATTCCTTCCGTGTAAAGTACGGTTGCTTCCGGAAACTCCTGACGGATACCTTCTAACGCTGAAACTACATACCAGGGATGAACTTTTGAACTTCCCCCACCACCGTAAACGATGCTGTTTACATTGTATATTCTATCCGAAACGATAGCCGGATTGGCAGTCGGTCCGATCACAGCTATCACTTTGGGGCGGTGGATCGGTAAGGTATTCTGTTCATTCTTTAACAGGATGATTCCTTCACAAGCGGTATTCAGAGCCATCTGATTGGCTTGAGGATTAAAAGTCGGAATATCGGTGTCTTGCTGAGGCCTGTCGAAAAATCCCATTGAAATACAGGCACCATAGATGCGGCGCACTTTATCATTGATTACTTCTTCTGTAACCTTTCCTTCTTTGACAAGTGGGAGAAGTTCTTTGCGGGTGAACCAGTCATTGCTGCCCATCTCAAGATCCAAACCGTAGTTTGCGGCATTTTCGGCGGAATAGGTACATGCCCAGTCAGACATTAACATGCCTTTGAAGCCCCAGTCTTTCTTTAAAATATCGATCAGATGTTTGTTTTCAGTGCAATATACTCCGTTCACTAGGTTATAACCCGTCATGACAGCCTTGACACCTGCTTTTTGCACAGCAGCTTTGAAGGGAGGCAGATAGATTTCCTGTAAGGCACGTTCGGATACTTCGGTACTGACGGTGTATCGGTCAAATTCTTGATCGTTGGCTGCGAAATGTTTGATGGTAGCAATGACTCCTCCGTCTTGCACTGCTTTTATAAAGGGGACTACCATCTCGGATGCCAGATAAGGATCTTCACCAAAATATTCAAAATTACGGGCTCCTTTTGAAGCCCGATAGTTGTTAACTCCGGGAGCTAAGAGAAAATGAATACCTCTTGCACGCCATTCCTGAGCATACATTGCTCCTGTTTTCTCTGCCAGATTTTTATTCCAAGAGGCAGCCAGCGAAAGTGCTGATGGAAATGCGGTGGCGCGTCCGAATAATCCCCAGGATGCAACGCCCAGCGGACCGTCGGCCAGTTTGAATGCCGGTATTCCTAATCGTTCGCAGGGGTGCAGATAGAAATCATTGTATCCGGAAAGCAGGTCGATTTTTTCTTCCAGAGTCATTCGTTTGATAAGATCGTCTACTCTTTCTTCAGTGGATAATGTCGTGTTCTGAAATGGGTACTGGCTTTGGGCATGTAGCTTGCAAGGAAAAAGCAGTCCTATACCCAGGCTCATGGTAAGGAAAATGTTTTTCATGTGTTTTTTCTGAATTAAATGTTTATTGAGTGATGTTGCAAAGTTCTAAAAAAGAGGGCTTATTGCAAAATAGAAAGCCCTCTCTTTTAGAATAAAGTGTGTTAAATTAATGTATAGCTTCTATCATTTCATTTCCGTTTCTTACGGGTTGTTTAATCAGTTCCGGCAGATTATAAGTTTTAGTGAACGTGTCATAAAAGTCCGGATCTTTTTGGGGCATCAGGAAGGGTTTCCCCGCTTTTCCGGTTTCCGGATCGAAACTGGCAAAGAAAGGGCGAGCCCAAAGTCCGTCCAACCGTTTGCTGCTGAAAACAAACCAGCGTCCGGATGATGACCATGTATGGAAACTCTCCACATCGTTGCTGTTCACTTCATTTAAAAGCCGTATTTCTCCTGTATCCATTGTCAACAGACAAAGTTCGCTTTCCGGATGCCAGATGGAGAAGTTTCCATAATCCGACAGGGTGAACATCAGGTATTTACCATCGGGAGAAACCCTTGGGAAAGAGACGCTTTTTCCCTGTTCGGAGGCTCTGTACACACACTCCGGCGTACCGAATTTACCGGATTCCGGATCGAATCCTATCCTGCACAGGTCATAACGGATACTGTCCAGTGGCATCTTCTCTTTATAAGCGTTTCCCCGGCAGAAATACAGTGTTTTCCCGTCCGGTGTCCAGTTGGGGAATGTTTCCATATACCGCTCTCCGCATATCAGGGAGTCAGTGAGGAATGTTTTCTTTTCGGTATCATAAACCATCAGGTCGGCAGCCAGGTCGGATACCTCTATGGGTTTCTGTCCCGATGAATGGAAGAACTGCTGTATCTCATTCATTGAGAATGCGATGTATCTTCCTGAAGGATGCCAGGCCGCGTAGGTTCCCCCGTTCTTGAATCCCTCCGGTTTGGTGTTTACCTTTTCCACTTTCCCGTTTTTGCATATCAGTGTCCCTCCCGACTTTCCCCGCACATGTACCATCATGGTTTCCGGAGAGTTTTGATTGAACGTATGGCAGTTGATGCACTGTTTGCCGAAATTTCGGTTCTCCGCTATCGGAGTCTCTTCATAGCCTGTCAGGTCTCTCTGGTAAATCCCCATCTCGTTCCATAGTTCATATCCCGGGTACAACAACCGATAGACCAGGTACTCATCTATCGGTTCGTTCGATATGGTATCCTTGATATCCGCATAGCGTGTCCATTTCCCTCCCCTCAGCAGGGTGATGCGGATGAATATGTCTTTTCCCGCGGCTTTTTGGAGAAGTTTCTTCCATTTCTTTGTCGGTATAATCACTTCGGGACTCTTGCTTGTGCAGAGGATGTCCGCCGTCTCCCCTGTGCCTATTTCCGTCTGGAAGGCATCCGCGTTCTCCCCGATCCTGAAATTGGGAGGTGCAATATTCAGCGGGAATGTGACTCCCGCATAATCGGGATATATACGGGGAATGCTGTCCGTGCAGGTATCCGGTTTGCCGCATTGGGCGGTGCATGCCTGCAGGCTCCAGCTGAGAACCGTGATAAGAAGGATATAGATTGTTTTCATGTCTTTACATATTAGTTCCTTATGATTTTGTCTCCATACGGACTGATGAAGTTCAGGTAATACCAGTAGGTGTTTCCAAACTCCGCTTTCAGCCTCTGCATTTGCCTGTTTTTATACAGGCTGTAATACCTTTGGAATCTCTTTTCGGTGTTTTCACTGACATTGAATCCTGATTTGGAAAACGTTTCCCCGTCCACTCCCAATTTATATATGTATAGTGCTTCTTCGTATGCGGGTGGCATTTCCGGATATTTAAAGTGCCTGATGAACTTCAGGTTATCCACAAAGCGTACTACGTTATTGCTCAGCAGTAAGTCACTCATCAGGTATTCAAAAGCCATTCTGTTTGTCGTGTCCTGCTCACACAGATACTGTAATTCCGGTCCTATATTGATGACGTTTGCAAATCGTGCGGGATGTTCCTTATTGTTTTCAAGTGCCATGCGCAGTCCCGGTACACTGCCTGCATAAAGCTGTTTTTCCAATTCTTCGGCATCTCCCCTATAGAAGAGGGACTGCTTCAGGAGATTGATGAACCGTCGTGCCACTTCAGGTCTTTTGTTTACTATGTTGTATCGTGCCAGGTTAAGCAAATGGGGTGCCGTTTCTCCCCATACCACCATTGCTTCGAATTCCCACCGCTGTGCTTCGTTGATGTACCCTAAGTCTTCATATATAAAATGTCCGTACTCACTCTCACGGCTATCGCTGTTCCATGGGAAGTATAGCGCCTTGACTCCCAGTTTTTGTGGGTAATCGAATAGTTGATAAGGCAATTTTCCCGTATGGTACAGAGCCAGGTTGTGAAAGTAGGAGATCAGCTGGTTGGTTCTTCCCGAGTTGATATATTTTTCGGTTTGTGTCAGTACATTTTCCCAATTCTTTTCTTTTACACTCTTTTCCGCCATTATCATTCGGTGTTCACTCATGTTATAGGTTTGGACAAAAAAGTAAAATGAAGTGCCTGCGTAAATTGCTATTAGTAAGCTGTATATTAAAAGAAGGTACTTATTGTTGGGGGGAAGTGGAGAATAAATTTTTCGGATAAAAGACCAAGGGCGAACTGTGATTTGATGAAAAAGGCTCATAATCAGAAGTCCCAGGAAGGTAGCGATGATTGGTGTTAATGAATGGTCGACAGTCATTGAATAGAGGAACAAATATATAGAAGGTATTAGTGATAGCAGTAGCAGATCATTGTGCCCTGTAATTTTTTTTATGGCATCGTTAGTCAGTAAATATATGAGGGCTAAAATTCCTGCAAGTAAAATGCTGCCTATAGTAGGTATGTGAAAAAATTGTATAATAAATGCTGTCAGATAACTCATCCATCCTTGTGACTGGATATGTTGTAGAAAAAAAGTTTTGGAGTATAGAAAAAGATGATGTTGTTCCTGATAATAAATCACATGTGATAACACACTCTGATAACAGAGAAAATAAATAAAGAAAAGAAAAATGAAGAGTATGTAAGGGAAGTACTTTCTCATGATAAGTGCTACTTAAATATGGGAAAATTCACGGACTCTCTACATTTAAATATTATAGAGTCCGTGAATTTGTGTGTTAGATATTAATATCCCGGATTTTGAGTTAACTTGGGATTTAAATCAATTTCAGATTGAGGAATCGGGTAGATATAATTATGGTCTTCATATCTACTACCGGCCAGTTTAACATTGTCACCCTCGTACAGAACACATACCTTTCCGCCATCTTTGGGATCTGCATTAACCGCATCGTCTACCATTTTGTATTTAATGCCAAGGAATGGTGCGTTCAACACATCTTTAGCAATACCCCAACGGCGAATATCCCATTGACGCTTTCCTCCTTCAAGAGCAAACTCAACGCGCCATTCATTACGTATACGCTGACGAAGATCATCTTGAGTCGCGCAGTAAGTCGGCTTGGTTGCATCTGTCTTTTGTAATTCCGGCATACCTACGCGGCGACGGACCTGATTAACAGCTTCAAAAGCAGAATCGTCCAGTGGTGAAACTTCATTTTTGGCCTCAGCATAGGTTAACAGAACTTCTGCATAACGGATAGTTACCCAATCTTTTCCCATTTCCCAACCTGCTGATTGAGGGTCAATACTTGGGTCAAGCCATTTCTGTTGATAATATCCTGTTGCTGTGGCATCACCATGCTGTGCAATACCAGTGCTTCCGCTTGATTTTAGTGGAGCTACTTTAATTGTCACGCCATACATTTCCTCACCATCGTGTAAAACGTTAACCTCTAAACGAGGGTCACGGTTAGCGAATGGATTTTTTTCCGAATAAATTTTAGATTTGCTGATAGGAGCTCCTTCACTATCTTCGAATGCATCTACCAGACTTTGAGTCGGATTCAAACCACCCCAACCTTTTGTCGGAAAGCATTCCCATCCAATTAGGTAGTTTGTTTTATCAGGTGCGTTGTACTGTACTGCAAGAATAATTTCTTCACAACCGTCTGTCTTTTCCCAAAATAATTCTTGGTACTTTCCAGTGTTTTCTTTGTCGTACAGATCATATTTATTTAGATCCATAACAGATTTTGCAGCTGTAGCCGCTGTTTCCCAATTGCCAAAATACAAAGCTGCTCTTGCTTTCATCGCCATAGCGGCACCTTTGGTTATGCGTCCCCACTGTGTAGCCGGCCATTCTTCTGGTAAGTAGCTGAAAGCTTTATCGAAGTCGGCCATTATTTTGGTGTAGATCTCATCTTTAGATGTACGGGTAATATCCTCTACATCAGTTAATTTTAAAGGCTGGTCGATGTATGGGACGTCTCCGAATTTACGAATCAATTCAAAATAAATATAACCTCTGAAGAAGTAAGCTTGTCCGGCTATTGGTTCCTTATCCGACTGAGATAATTCCATTTCTTCTAATTTCTGTAATACCAGATTACATCTACGAATATATCCGTAATCTTCTGACCATCCTTGGTCAGCAGGGTCGTATACGCCTTTGGACACATTTCCATTGGCCCACTTGATGCCATGTACTGCATTG
>OHLL01000424.1_pt1 | contig 17538 bp, 15 predicted proteins | sample 1569031 | NCBI WGS metagenome assembly OHLL01 (sample SAMEA3879606, study PRJEB24766) | human gut metagenome | biome: human-associated habitat; feature: feces | place: USA | collected 1985/1987 | reverse complement strand
CGGAGCTGCTCCGTGAGGTTTTTGAAAAGCTCCATTTATCCGCGAGAAGTTATGACCGCATCATTAAAGTATCCCGTACGATTGCCGATTTGGCAGGTACGTCGGAGATTAAGCCCGAGCATGTGGCGGAAGCACTCAGTTACAGAAATATGCTTCCCCGGAGGTCATGATGGATATATTCGCGGCGGCGCTCCCCGGTTGTCCAAGGCTGGGAGCCAAACATATGCGGGCTCTCATAGAGGCGTTCGGAACGGCGGAAGATGTGTGGAAGGCTTCCGATAAGGAGATTGTGGAATCTCATTTGCTGAAAGGGAAGACGGAAGCGTCTTTTTTGGCGTACCGGAAAGAAACGGAGCCTGAAGAAATAGGGGAAATGTTATACCGGCTGCAGATTCGCTGCGTGACATGGGAGGATGATTTGTATCCCCCGCTTTTACAGACGACGGCAAATCCTCCGGCTGTTTTATTTTATAAAGGAAATGATCCCGTTTTTGAGAAAACGGTGGCGATCGTAGGATCACGGAAAGCGACGCCTTATGGCGTGCAGACGGCAGAACGGATAGCCTGCGGTTTGGCTGAAAATGGAGTGACGGTAATTTCCGGCGGTGCGCGGGGGATTGACAGCGCGGCTCATGAGGGTGCATTGCGCGGAGAAAGCCCGACGGTGGTGGCTCTTGCCTGTGGGCTGGATTATGTGTATCCTCCGGAAAATAAAAATTTATTTCAAAAGATTATTGATAATGGCGGTACGATTATTTCTGAATACCCGCCGGGTACGCCGCCTCTGGGGAGGCAGTTTCCCGCAAGGAACAGAATTATCGCGGGAATGAGCCGGGGGATTCTTGTGGTGGAAGCGGCAGAACGGAGCGGCGCTCTTATTACCTCTGACTTTGCTTTGGAAGAAGGACGGGATGTCTTTTCCGTTCCGGGAAATATTTGGCTCGATTCGAGCAGAGGAACCAATCATCTGATACGGAGCGGGGCGATTTGCTGTACGTCCTACGAGGATATCCTTTCTGAATACGGGTGGAACGAAAAGAGTATTTCTTCCAAGAAGGAATCTCCTGAACAGTTGACATTGGAAGAGGAAGTGGTGTATCGTTTCTGCTGTATAGGGGATGAAGTGACGGCGGAGGATATTCTCCAGCAGTCAGGTATGTCGGTGATGAAGATTACGATGCTCTTGCTCCGGCTTCAGCTTAAAGGGTTTATAAAGGAAACGGGATCCGGGCGGTTTATTACGACGGGACGCGGGTAATATATTGAGTAATACATAATGAAATATAAGCTATGTTTCATGTAGTATAGGGAGGATATTTTGGCGATACAGATTACGATCACTGTGAAGGATAAGAAGAAAAGGTCTTCTGCCGGGGAAAAACTTTTCACAAGGAAACCGAATGCCAAGGGGAAACACCTGATTATCGTGGAGTCTCCGGCAAAGGCAAAGACGATTGAGCGTATTTTGGGCTCCGATTATAAGGTGCTTGCCTCCATGGGGCATTTACGTGATTTGCCGCAGCGTACGCTTGGTGTGGATCTGGCAAATGATTTCGAGCCGGAGTATGTCAATTCGGCGGAACGGGCCGATGTCATTGAAAATTTGCAGAAAGAAGCAAATAAGTCAAAAGATATTCTGCTGGCAACGGACCCTGATCGTGAAGGAGAAGCCATTTCCTGGCATTTGTCGAAACTTCTTGATGTGGATCCCCGGTCAAATGCGCGTATCGCCTTTCATGAAATCACGCCGCCGGCGATTAAAGAGGCGGTACTCCATCCCGAACCGATTGATTTAAACCGTGTAGATGCCCAGCAGGCACGCCGCGTGCTTGATCGTCTTGTGGGGTACAAGCTTTCACCGTGGCTGTGGAAGCAGGTTTACCGCGGCCTTTCCGCGGGACGTGTACAATCGGTAGCGACACGTCTGATTTGTGAAAGGGAAGAAGAAATACGGGCGTTTAAGCCTGTGGAATACTGGACGGTGGAAGGGATTTACCGTACGGAGGAAAAGGAAAGTTTCAAGGCGAAACTGACGCAGGTTGACGAGAAGGAAGCAAAAATTAATAATGCAGAGGAAGCGGATCGGGTTGTCAGGGGGATTTTAAAACAACCGGCAGAAATCACTTCAGTCACAAAAACGAAAAAGCAGCGTAAGGCAAAACCGCCGTACACGACTTCCACGATGCAGCAGGATGCGGTCAACCGTCTTAATTTCGGCTCCAAAAAGACGATGGCTCTTGCCCAGATGCTTTATGAAGGGATCGAAATACCGGGTCACGGACATGTAGGACTGATTACATACATGCGTACTGACTCGACCCGTATTTCCGATGAAATGATCAAGCAGGTACGGCCGTACATTGAACGTGTTTATGGGAAAGACTATCTGCCGCCTAAACCGAATGTATATGCCAGGGGGAAGGATTCTCAAGATGCCCATGAAGCGATTCGTCCCACGAATCTGCAGTTTGCTCCGGATATGCTGGCGGCCGTTTTGTCCCGTGACCAGCTCCGGCTGTATACATTGATCTGGAACCGATTCCTTGCAAGCCAGATGGCGCCCCAGATTTCCCAGGCAACGAATGCAGTGCTCCAAAGCGGCATTTACACACTTCGCGCGACAGGGACGCAGATATTGTTTGATGGATTTACGGTACTCCGGACGGTAAAAGAAAAGAAGCAGGATAATGAAGAGCTTCCTCTTCTGCCGGCGCTCCATAAAGGACATACGGTACTCAATACAAAGGCGGAAGGAGAGCAGCATTTCACCGCGCCGCCGCCAAGGTACACGGAAGCCAGCCTGATTAAGACACTTGAGGAGAAGGGGATAGGCAGGCCGTCTACATATGCGCCTATTTTGGATACCATCCAGAGGCGTAAGTATGTGGAAAAAGAGGGAAAACAGTTTGTTCCCACAGATATCGGGTTTAAAGTGACGGATCTTTTAAAGAAATATTTTGCCGGTATTGTCAGTGTGGATTTCACCGCGCAGCTGGAAACCTGGCTGGATAAAATTGCTGACGGCAAAGCGACGTATAAAAAGGTCATGAGCGGGTTCTGGGATGTTTTTGAGAAGGAACTGCAGAATGCCAACCTGGAGGCAGCGAAGACGAAGGAAGAAAATCAGGAAGTATCCGATGTAATCTGCGAAAAATGCGGTGCCCATATGATTGTGAAGATGAGCCGTTACGGAAAATATCTTGCCTGCCCGAATTTCCCTTCCTGTAAAAATATCAAGCCTTATCACACAGGAGAGGAGAAAGAAGAGGTTTCAGAAATAGACTGTGATAAATGCGGCGCGAAGATGGTGTACCGTCAGGGGCCGTACGGCAGATATCTGAAGTGCCCGGAATGCGGGCAGAACAAAGCGATCGTTATTGATACGGGCATAGAGTGTCCGAAATGCCATGAGGGGCATTTGGTGAAGCGCCGCTCAAAGCGGGGACGTTATTTCTATGGCTGCAGCCGTTATCCGGCCTGCGATATGGCAGTCTGGGATGAACCGGTTAATGAGTTCTGCTCTGTCTGCGGCGCGATCAAGGTAAAGAAGGTTCGGAAAAATAAGGAGGAAGAGCTTATCTGCTCTAATCCCGAGTGCACAACGCATCCGAAAAAGAAAACTGTAACGAAAACTTCGGCAGCAAAGAAAAAGACAACAACTGCAAAGAAGACGACTGCCGGGGCGGCGGGGAAAACAAAAACAGGAGCCGGTGATTGATGGAGAAGGTTACGGTAATCGGTGCCGGTTTAGCAGGAAGCGAGGCTGCCTGGCAGCTGGCGGAAATGGGGGTTCCCGTGAAGCTGGCGGAAATGCGTCCGGCAATCGGAACGCCTGCCCATCATACGGGATATTGTGCGGAACTGGTTTGCAGCAATTCTTTCCGTGCGGCGGCTCTTACCAATGCGGTAGGACTTCTGAAAGAAGAGATGCGCCGGCTCGGGTCGGTAATTATGGAATGTGCCGATGCCCACCGTGTCCCTGCAGGCGGTGCTTTAGCGGTGGATCGTAACGGATACGCGGCGGCAGTGACAAAAAAGATAAAAAGTCATCCGCTGATTGAATTTGTCAATGAAAAAATCAGGGAAATACCGGAAAAAGGGATCGTGATTATCGCGACCGGTCCGCTGACGGACGGCGCTCTTGCGGACAGCATAGAAAGTTTCTGCGGCGGCGAAGGACTTCACTTCTATGATGCCGCAGCGCCCATCGTGATGAAAGAATCCCTTGATATGGATATCGTGTACCGGATGTCCCGCTACAATAAGGGAGAGGCGGCATACCTGAACTGCCCCATGAACGAAGAGGAATACAATGCATTTTATGAGGCGCTCAGGACGGCGGAGACAGCGGAAGTCCACGGGTTTGAAGAAGGAAATGTCTTTGAAGGGTGTATGCCTGTGGAAGTGATGGCGCAGCGCGGTAAGGATACGATGCGTTTCGGGCCGATGAAACCGGTAGGACTTCCTGATCCGCGGACAGGGAAGGAACCGTATGCTGTTGTCCAGCTGCGTCAGGATAATGAAGAAGATACGATGTACAATATTGTCGGCTTCCAGACTCATCTGAAATGGGGCGAGCAAAAACGGGTTTTCGGCATGATTCCCGGACTTGCTGATGCGGAGTTTGTCCGCTATGGCGTGATGCATCGGAATACCTATATCCATTCGCCCGATTTACTGGAAGCCACTATGGAAACCCAGCAGCGGAAAGGACTCTTCTTCGCGGGACAGATGACAGGCGTGGAAGGGTACGTGGAATCGGCGGCATCGGGAATCGTGGCGGCCTGTTCCGCAGCGGCGCGGGCAGCGGGAAAAGAACCGCGGGCATTCCCGAAAGAGACGGCAATTGGCGCGCTCTGCCATTATATTTCTCATTTTATCGGAAAGAATTTCCAGCCGATGAATGTGAATTTCGGATTGCTGCCTCCTTTGCCTGAAAAGGTGAAGAAAAGAGAAAAGAATGAAAGACTGGCGGCGCGGGCATTGTCAGTCTTGGATGAGTTTATAAAGGGATAAAGAGGAGCCGTTTCTTTCAGGGGACGGCTTTTATCGCGGGGTATAATAAAGGAAGTGAACTTACTATTACCTGAAACATAAAAGTACAAGGAGGAAATATGTTTACTGCAACAACAATACTGGCTGTAAAGAAAGACGGACATACGGCTGTGGCCGGTGACGGGCAGGTCACGATGGGCAGCGCCGTGGTGATGAAGAATACGGCGCGGAAGGTGCGCCGCCTGTATCATGGAAAGGTCATTGCCGGATTTGCCGGTTCTGTAGCGGATGCATTTGCTCTTTTTGATAAGTTTGAAGGAAAACTTTCTGATTGCAATGGAAATCTGGTGCGTGCTGCCGTGGAGTTCGCCAAAGAGTGGAGGCGGGATCGGGTGCTCCAAAAGCTGGAAGCTCTTTTGATTATGACGGATGGCGACCATTTATTTCTTGTATCAGGCAGCGGAGAGGTTATCGAGCCGGATGATGGCATACTGGCAATCGGGAGCGGCGGAAATTATGCTCTTGCCGCAGCTCGCGCTTTGTGTTCGGTGTCGGATTTATCAGCGCGGGAGATTGCGGAACGGTCACTCCATGTGGCGGCGGATATCTGCGTATATACGAATCATAATGTGATTGTGGAGGAAATAGGATGAAAGATCTGACACCACGGGAAATTGTGGAATATCTTGATGAATACATTGTGGGACAGCAGAATGCGAAACGGTCTGTCGCTGTCGCCCTGCGCAATCGTTGGCGCAGCAGCCGGCTTCCTAAAGAGATTGCCCGTGAAGTGAGTCCGAAGAATATTCTTCTTATCGGTCCCACCGGAGTGGGGAAAACGGAAATTGCCCGCCGCATTGCTGTTTTGATGGGTGCCCCTTTCGTAAAGGTGGAAGCGACGAAGTACACGGAAGTCGGCTATGTGGGCCGCGATGTGGAATCTATGGTGCGCGACCTGGCGGAAGAAGCGGTGCGCCTTGTGAAGAAGCAGGAATCAGGCCGTCACGGGAAAGATGCGGAAGAGGCGGCGGTGCAGAAAATTGCTGAAATCATGTGGCCTGCAAAGAAAAAGGAAACGAGATCTCCTATGGAAATTATTTTAGGGGAAAAGGCGGAGAAGACAGGTGTTTCAGATGAAGGGGAAAGGGAGAGAAGAAAGGATCTGCTTGCCCGTATCAGGAGCGGCGAATTGGACGACCGCCAAATAGAAGTGGAATTGGAAGAAAAAGGAAACATTGAAGATACAGCGGACAATGAACAGGCGAATCGGATTTCTCAAATATTCGTATCCATGATGCCGAAAAAGATGAAGAAGAGGAAAATGACAGTGCGCATGGCCAAAACTGTTCTTGCGGAGGTTTCTGCCGAAGAGATGGTGGATATGGATGTTGTCCGTGACAGGGCGGTTGCGCTTGCCGAAGAACGGGGCATTATTTTTATTGATGAAATCGATAAGATTGCGGGGAGACACGGTGCATCCGGCGGGCCTGACGTATCACGTGAAGGGGTGCAGCGGGATATCCTTCCCATTGTGGAAGGGGCGACGGTGAAGACCAAGTACGGACGAATAAAGACGGATCATATTCTTTTCATGGCGGCTGGTGCGTTCCATGTATCAAAACCGAGCGATTTGATTCCTGAGCTGCAGGGACGGTTCCCGATCCGTGTAGAATTAAAAAGCCTTACAGAGGAGGATCTGCGGAAGATTTTAACAGAGCCGCGGCAGGCTTTGATCCGGCAGTACACGGCGCTTTTGGAAACGGAAGGCGTCACAGTGACGTTTACGGAAGATTCTGTCAGTGCGATTGCGGAAATCGCATCTGCGGTGAATTCGGAAACGGAAGATATCGGTGCGAGGCGGCTTTATACGATTCTGGAGCGGGTACTGGAGGAGCTGTCTTTTGAAGCATCTGAGCTGGAAAATAAAGAAGTTACCATTGACGGTGCTTATGTGAGGCAAAAGCTTGGGGAAATCACGAAGGATATGGATACATCAAATTACATTTTGTAAAAAGAAGAAAGGGAGCCCCCAAAACGGCTCTCTTTTTAATGTAAAGGTCATAAATGAAATAAGTTGACGAAGGGATTGTCGAAAATTATAATGAAGGAAAGTTCTGAAAGGAAAAGGAGGATATTATGCGCAATGAAATACTGGAGTATTTCCGCAAAGCAAATGGAAATTATGTGTCGGGGGAACAGATATCCAGAGATTTAAACGTATCCCGTACAGCAATCTGGAAGCATATCAATATTCTGAAAAGCAGGGGATATATTTTTGAATCAAGCACACGGAAAGGATATCGGCTGATTTATGCGCCGAATTTACTGACACCTTTGGAGATTGCCAGTGTTCTCCATACGGAAACGCTTGGAAAGAAAGTGGTTTATTTTGAATCGACACCGTCCACAAATGAAGAAGCCAAAAAGATTGCAAGGGAAGGCGCGGAAGAGGGGACGATCGTCGTGGCAGAGGAACAAACGACCGGCCGCGGACGCCTTACAAGGCATTTTTATTCTCCTTTTGCGAAAGGGATTTGGTTTTCTGTCATTTTCCGTCCCACGTTTTTCCCGATGGAGGCATCAAAGAGCACGCTCCTTGCAGCAGTAGGAGTCTGCCGCGGTATCCGCCGTCTCGGACTTGCTGATGCAGGTATCAAGTGGCCTAACGATATTCTCTATCATGGGAAGAAATTGGTGGGGATGCTTTGCGAGATGTCGGCTTCTATGGAAAAGATTGATTATATTATTATGGGAATCGGCATCAATACGGGAATGGAGGAAAAGGAATTCCCTGAAGATTTCCGCGGCCATGCGACGTCTTTCCTGAACGAAGGGGTTAATGTGTCCCGCCGGGATTTGCTGGCAGCCGTCCTGGCCGAGCTGGAAGCGGAGTATAAGCTGGCACAGACAGAAGGGTTTGGCCGCGTACTTGATGACTGGCGGAAATTATCCGTGACTCTTGGCGAAGAGGTGCGCGTGATTTTCGGCAATGATAATTATACTGGCAAAGCTGTGGATATTGATGATGACGGCTGCCTCCTGGTAGACACCGGCAGGGAAGTCCGCCGCGTAATGGCAGGCGATGTTTCCATCCGTCCGGCAGATGCGCCAATTCCGCAAAGATAAAACAGAAAAGAAGTAAAATAATTTATGGACAGAAATAAATTTCATTATATGTCGGGTGCCGCTTTATTTGCGGGAATCATGGCGGTACTTTCCCAGTTCGCTTTTCCCGTCGGGGCGGTGCCGGTTACATTACAGACGTTTGTTTGTGCTTTTGCCGGTGGTGTCCTTGGCTGGAAATGGGGCGCGGTTTCTATTTCCGTGTGGCTTCTTCTTGGCGCACTGGGCGTTCCCATTCTTACGATGGGCAAGGCAGGGGTTGGTATTTTCCTGAGCCCTGTGGGCGGTTATTATATCGGATTTATTCTTATGGCCGGTTTCAGCGGGATATATCTTAAAGAAAAAAGCCGCTTTTTCACCCAGGGAGTATTTGCGCTTCTGGGGCTCATCCTTTGCTACGCGTTGGGGACAGTTTGGTTCATGATGTACTTTTCTCTTGGTTTGGGGAAAGGAATGCCGCTTTGGACAGCCCTTACGATGACCGTTTTCCCTTTTATCGGATTTGATCTCATCAAAGTGGCCGCTGGTGTATTCTGCGGCATACGTATACAAAAAGCACTCCGAAACGCGGGACTCTTTTTAAATGAATAAATTTAATGAAAGGCGGATCCTCTGCCTTTTTTGCTTGACAGAATCGAGTCTTTATTGCATGATACACATGTGATAAATTACGGTTTCGTGATTTATAAACCAAGAGGGGAAATCCGGATCCGGAGGCACCTTTATTCTGAGAGGCGATGAATAATGCTGCTTGCTTTTGATGTAGGGAATACAAATATTGTCTGTGGTATTTACCGTGGAAAGGAATTGCTCAATCACTGGCGTCTGGCAACGGATACACTCCAGACTGCTGATGGCTATGCCAGTGTGTTGGGAACGCTGTTCCGTATTAACGGACTTCAGTTTTCCGATATTGAAGATGTCATTATTTCAACAGTGGTACCGCCGATTATTCCTATCCTTGAATCTCTTTCGCGCCGTTATTTCAGCGTGAATCCCATTCTTGTGGGACCGGGGATTAAAACGGGGCTGAATATCCTTTATGACAACCCGAAAGATTTGGGGGCTGACCGTATCGTTAATGCGGTAGCCGCCATCGCTGAATATAAGTGCCCTCTTATTGTTATCGATTTGGGAACGGCGACAACATTTTGTGTCATCGATGAAAAAGGGAATTATCTTGGCGGGGCTGTTGCTCCGGGGATCAGTATTTCCATGGAAGCCCTTTTCCAACGGGCGTCCAAACTGCCGCGTATCGAACTGTTGAAACCGAATTCCATTATTTGTCGAAATACCGTATCTGCCATGCAGGCAGGGATTTACTACGGCTTCGTGGGACAGATTGATGAAATCGTTACCCGTATTAAAGCGGAAATGAAACGGAACGATATCAAGGTCATTGCTACGGGCGGTCTGGCGACGCTTATGGCGGGCGCATCCCGAACGATTGACAGGGTGGATTCCATGCTTACTTTGAAAGGTCTTTTGATTCTCTATGAAAAAAACAAGGGGGATCGGAAACCATGTATGTAAAAAATACTTGAAATTTCAGTCAGTGCCGGTTATAATATGGAACACATGGCCGGTTAGTCAAACGGTTAAGACGCTGCGTTCTCAGCGCAGAGAGTATGGGTTCGAATCCCATACCGGTCACCAGAAAAGGTTTCGCTGAATGATGGAAACATCTTTGGAGAAACCTTTTTTTCTGGCTTGATTTTTCTTGTATTCATGATGATGGTATAATGAAATGACAAGATAGGAGATTAACAATGGATAGTAAAATTAAAAAGTGGATCATGGTGATGCTGGCGGTTCTTGTTATTTCCGCTGCAGCGGCAGGTTTTATGCCTGAATGGAAAAAGACGTCCGCCATCGGGAAGGGTAAGGACTATGTGGCGGAAATCCGCATTGACGGTACTATTTACGGCGGTCCCCGCAATGGGACTCTCCTGGGGGCGTCAGAAGGCGTTTCCAGCGAGCAGGTGATGTATGAAATGGAACAGGCGCGGAAGGATAATCGGGTAAAGGGCGTCCTTCTCCGCATTAACAGTCCCGGCGGTTCTACGGGAGCAACGCAGGAAATTGCGGAAGAAATGGACAAGATTAAGAATGCGGGAAAGCCGATCGTCGTTTCCATGGGGGATATGTGTGCCTCTGCAGGATACTGGCTCGCCAGCAAAGGCGATTATGTTTTTGCCAATCCTGCTACCCTGACAGGAAGTATTGGCGTGTACATGGATTATACGAATGTTGAAGAGCTTATGGGTAAGCTGGGTGTAAAAAATGAAAAAATCAAAAGCGGTGCCCATAAGGATATTCTTTCTATGTACCGGCCCATGACAGGAGACGAGCAGAAAATGCTTCAAACCATGGTGGATGATATTTACAGCCAGTTTGTGAAGACCGTGGCTGACGGAAGACGTATGGAAGAAAGCCGCGTAAGAAGTGTGGCTGACGGACGGATTCTTACCGGCCAGCAGGCTATGGAACTGGGACTGGTTGATGCGATGGGGAATTATTATGATGCCTTGAATTATGCGGGAGGCGTCGCCGGAATAGAAGGAGACAGTATACCGGTGAAAAGATATTCCGTAGGAACATCCTGGAAAAATATCCTTGCAGGGAAAATGGACAGTGCTGTGAGGAGTTTAGCAAAAAACATTTCAGATAATATATGGGGCACGTTTTCCCAGACGCCGGCACCCTCTGTTCGTTAAGGAGCTATGATGAATACAGTTTTAGATTTAATATACCGTTTGCTTGCCCATCCCACAGACGCGATGTCTGATGTGACTACCGGTGAAAAAATGAAAGAAAGCAGTATCATCTGGGGATTCGTGGTTTTGCTTCTTGCCCTTTCTTCTGTGGAGGCAGGAAGTTTTGTGACCGCTTTTCTGGCATCTTTTGTCGGGACAGGTTCTCTCCTTTTGATACACAGTGCCGTGGTGGATTATATTTCCGGACTCCTTGGCGGGCGGGGGACGGCAAGAGGAATTACGGCGGGGTTCATGTGCGCGTCGATCCCTTATGCTTTTTCTGTTTTCTTTTCTCTTATAGGACAGTTTGGCCTGGACGGCATCCACAAATTTGCTGTTTTTGCTATTGTTGTCTGGAGCTTTTTCTTAGACATCCTTGCCATCCGCGCAAATTACGGGTTTGGGAAAGGGAAAGCCTTTTTTATCAGTATTTCTCCTTTCCTTCTCTGCGGCATGCTGATTACTGCATTGTTTGTTATCGGTATTATGACGGCTCTTGCAGGTATTTCGGAACTCCAGGATGTCGAGGGGATCATAAATTCTTTCTGAGAAAACGGGGGTGCCGGCAGCTTATCGGGACACTGAATATTGCCTGGTTGTGGTATAATGACTTAGTATTACATGGCTGAATTTTGAAATAAATGATTCATTTATTGGAGTTTTGCAGGAGGAAATATTATGTGCGGTATATTGGGCTATGTGGGAAATGGAAATGCTTCCGATTTCCTGATAGAAGGTCTGCGCCGTCTGGAATATAGAGGTTATGATTCGGCAGGCATTGCCGTGTATGAAAATGGGAAAATCGAGATTGAGAAAAAAGCGGGACGTCTGGTAAATTTGGAAAAGGCGCTGGAGTCCCGTCCTTTACGTGGAAATATCGGTATCGGGCATACCCGATGGGCAACTCACGGCAAACCATCAGATGTGAATGCCCATCCCCATGGGGATGAAAATAATCATTTTGTCATCGTTCACAATGGCATTATTGAAAACTATATGGATTTGAAAAAAGATCTTCTGAAAAAAGGCCATGTATTCAAGTCTGAAACGGACAGCGAAGTCGTTGCCCATTTGGCGGAAGAGCTTGATGACGGTGATTTTTTCTCTACCGTCCGCAAGGTGCTTGCTGTAATCGATGGTTCTTATTCTCTTGTATTCATGCATGATGCCGATCCCGATACGATTATCTGCACAAAGAAAGATAATCCGCTGATTATAGGGCTTGGTGAAGATGAGAATTTCATTGCGTCCGATATTCCTGCAGTGATTAATCATACCCGCCGTATTTATATTTTGAATGACGGGGAGATTGCGGTCGTAAAAAAAGACAGTGTTTCCGTGTTCAGTGCTGACGGTCTTCCTATTTCAAAAAAAGTACAGGAAGTTACCTGGTCGGCGGAAGCGGCGGAAAAGGGCGGATTTGACCATTTTATGCTGAAAGAAATTTATGAACAGCCGAAAGCAGTCCGTGATACTGTAAAAATTCATTTGAAAAAAGACGGCACTGTGTTTTTTGATAAGCTGAATTGGACGAAAAACAGTCTTGAAAATATTGACAATATTCTGATCACTGCCTGCGGTACGGCATATCATGCGGGGCTGGTGGCAAAGCACTATATCGAACGGTTCGCGAAAATTCCGGTTTCCGTGGAAATCGCGTCGGAATACAGATACAGCCGCCCTCTGACGACGGGAAGGACGTTATGTATCGTTATCAGCCAGTCCGGTGAAACGATCGATACACTGGCGGCGCTGAAAGAAGCAAAGCGTCTTGGTGCCCAGAGTATCGCGGTGACAAATTCCATCGGATCTTCCATTGCCCGTGAAACAGATGTGGCCATTTACACACTGGCCGGTCCGGAAATCGCCGTGGCATCTACAAAAGCATATACTACACAGCTGGTTTCCCTTTTGATGCTTGCTCTCTATATGGGGCAGGTAAAAGAGAGTATTTCTTTGGAACTGGTGAGGAAGCTGACTGCCGCTCTGCTTGAACTGCCGAAGCAGATTGAAGAAGTGCTTACTGAAAAGGAACATATGTCTGAGGTGGCGGACCGCCTGATTAAAGCAGAAGATATTTTTTATCTTGGGCGCTCTATTGACTATGCCATTGCCATGGAAGGAGCACTGAAACTGAAAGAAGTTTCTTATATCCATGCGGAAGCATATGCGGCCGGTGAATTAAAGCATGGCACGCTGGCTCTTATTTCTGCCGAAACGCCGGTTATTGCCGTGGCAACACAGAATAATGTGAGAGCTAAGATGTACAGCAATATACAGGAAGTACGCGCCCGCGGTGCAGATGTACTGGGAATCGGTTATGATGATGATCATGAGCTTGAAAAATATACTACAGGAATCGTGAGAATTCCGAAAGTAGACGAATTTATCGCCCCTATTCTTTCTGTCATTCCTATGCAGCTTCTTGCATACTATACCGGTATCAAACGGGGCAATGACGTGGATAAGCCCCGTAACCTGGCCAAATCGGTCACTGTGGAATAAGGAGCATAGATACATAATGGATGTTATTTTTTCGGGAATCCAGCCCAGCGGTTCTTTAACTTTAGGAAACTATCTGGGGGCATTGAAAAATTTTATCCCTTTTCAGGAAACAGCGGAATGTTACTATTGTGTTGTAAACCAGCACGCGATTACTGTTCCCCAGAATCCGGCACTGCTTCATGAACGGACACGGAATCTGGCGGCACTCTATATCGCGGCAGGGATGGATCCGAAGAAGGCGACGATTTTTGTCCAGTCGGAAGTACCGGAGCATGCCATGCTTGGGTGGATGATGATTTGCAGTGCGTATGTGGGAGAAATGGAACGCATGACGCAGTATAAGTCAAAAGCACAGAAAGAGGAAAAGAAAGAGGGGTTTATTCCCCTGGGACTTTTAACATATCCGCCCCTTATGGCTGCCGATATTCTCCTGTATCAGGCAAATCTCGTGCCGGTTGGTGAAGACCAGCGCCAGCATATGGAAATTACAAGGGATCTGGCGGAACGTTTTAACCGCAAGTATGGCGAAGTATTCACCATTCCTGAAATGTGGGCCCCCCAGGGCGGGGCGAGAGTCATGAGCCTTCAGGAGCCGACAGGTAAAATGAGCAAGTCTGATGATAATGAATGGGCGACCATCCATATGCTGGATACGGCAGATGTAATTGTGAAGAAAATAAAGAAGGCAGTCACCGATTCATTGGCGCATGTCCACTAAGATAAGGCGAACCAGCCCGGCGTTTCCAATCTGATGAGTATCCATTCGGCTATTTCCGGAAAGACTTTTGAAGAAATAGAAACGATGTATGACGGACAGGGATACGGCACGTTCAAGAAAGATGTAGCTGATCTGGTAGTAGAAGAACTTAGTCCGATCCGTTCCCGATATGATGAACTTACAGGAACTCCCGAACTGGATGCCATTCTTGATGACGGTGCCGTCCGCGCCCGTGCGAAAGCCCGCGTGACGTATGAAAATGCAATTCATGCCATGGGGCTGTATAGAAAATAATAGGAATGAGAACCGCGATGACTTCACCGCGGTTTTTTGCGTATTGAATGGTATTTCATTCTGAGGAATTTTTACAAAAAATATCGTCCATGGTAAAATACACATGAATTTTTTACGGAGGTAAAAGAAATGCGTAAATTATATATTTTGGAACTTGCTGCGGCCTTATGGCTGTGTATGGCAGGCTCCGTATCGGCAGAAATTCTTCACATGGGAATGCGTGGCGCCGCTGTGGAATCCTTGCAGAATGATCTGGTAGAAGCGGGATATCTGGCGCGTACGGTAGATGGCGACTATGGATCGACCACGGTGAAGGCGGTATCGGAATTTCAAAAAGATCATGGACTCCCTGTTACGGGAAAAGCAGATGACAGCACACAGGCAAAGCTGAAAGAAGATGACGGGAAAGGATATCGTGATGGAGGCGGGATCGTATATGCCCAGGGAAATCGGGGGGATATGATTGCTGAACTGCAGGACCGTCTTGCAGTAGCAGGCTATCTCACTGGCGCTTCTGACGGTATCTATGGCGGGGATACGGCGGCTGCCGTGGAACAGTTCCAAAAAGACCACCGACTTCCGGTGTCGGGAGCTGTAGATGAACAGACACTTTCCCTTTTGGGAGGGGGAAAAACGGGAGAGGCAAAGAAAGAAAACAAAAAGGAAATAAAGAAGGAACAAAAGAATAAAAAAGACATGCATTATACAAAAGGTGACCGCGGGAGTGAGATCAAAACATTACAGAATAAGCTCCGCCGCGCGGGGTATCTGGACGGGGAAGCAGACGGCATTTACGGTAACGACACAGAAAGCGCCGTGCGCGCACTGCAGGAAGAACATGGTTTATCCGTTACAGGAAATGTGGATGATGCTACGTGGAAACTGCTCGGCGGGTTAAGCGCTCCTTCTGCGGGCGGCACATTAAAAGCAGGAGATCGGGGCAAGCGCGTCGTTAAATTACAGAACAGGCTCCTTCTGCACGGGTATAATCCTGGCGGTTCTGATGGTATTTACGGAGCGGCAACAGCAGAGGCGGTCCGTAAATTGCAGGCGGAAGAAAAACTGGAAAGGACAGGAATGGCAGATACCAATGTGTGGGAACGTTTGGAAAATGCGCCAAAATTTACGGGGAAGTATAAAAAATCATTTCAAATGAAATCTACGGCATACACGCCGACGGACGGCGGCGGCTCCGGCCGTACCGCCTTGGGAAACTATGCAGGGAAAGGGCATGCGGCAGTAGACCCTGATGTGATTCCTCTGGGGAGTATCGTATATATCGAGGGATACGGCTATGCCATTTGTGATGATATCGGCGGAGCCATACAAGGATATGTTATCGATGTCGGTGTGGACAACCTGGAGCAGGCATACCAGTGGGGGTCAAGAGATAATATTACCGTTTACCTCATTTCCTGAAGTTTTAAGTTAGGTGATAAAGAGCTGCGTGGTGAAGAACGGACACGCGGCTTTTGTATTGCGGCAGCAAGTCTGTTTTGCTAAAATAAATTGGGAAAACTTGTTTTATGAGGCAATCTATTTTCTGAAAATATATGCGCGTTGTAAAAAACGGCGGGAGGCAATATGGAGAGTTTAACGGCGGTCGTTTTGGCTGCAGGCCAGGGTACAAGAATGAAGTCGCAATGGCCGAAAGTTCTGCACAAAGTTTGCGGTGTCCCTATGGCGGAGCAGGTCATTCGTACGGTAAAAAAGGCAGGGTCTGAAAAATGTGTGGTTGTCACGGGATTTAAAGAGGAACTTGTTCGTGAAAGGCTTGCCGGAGAAAATATTTATTTCGTCCATCAGGAAGAACAACTGGGAACCGCCCATGCGGTGATGCAGGCGGTTCCTTTGTTTAAAGATAATCGTGACGGGTATGTGCTTGTGGTTTGCGGGGATACACCTCTTTTGCGCAGGGAAACGATAGAAGGTCTCGTCTGTGCGTGCAGGGGGCATGACGGCGCCGCGGCTGTCCTGACGGCAATTATGGACAATCCTTTCGGATACGGAAGAGTTCTCCGCGATGCAAAAGGACATATGATTTCCATTGTGGAACAGAAGGACGGTACGCCGGATCAGCTGGCTGTCCATGAAATCAATACAGGGACGTATGTGTTCAAAACAGGTGCACTGCTTGATTCTTTGGAGAAGGTAGACAATAAAAATGCCCAGGGTGAATATTATTTGACTGATGTGTTTGAGATATTAATTAAGGCGGGGCGGAAAGTGATTCCTGTTGCAGCTGAAGACGCAAGCGAGACAATGGGCGTTAACTCCCGTATCCAGCTGGCAGAAGCTGACCGCATCCTTCGCATCCGTAAAGCGGAAGACCTGATGGCGGCAGGTGTCACAGTCACCGATCCGTACAGTACATATATCGAGCAGGATGTAGAAGTGGGACAGGATACGGTGATTTTACCGGGAACAATGCTGCAGGGGAAAACAAAAGTAGGGAAAAACTGTACTCTTGGTCCCGATACGCAGCTTACCGATGTGATTTGCGGTGATGGTAATCATTTAAACCGTGTATATGCCCATTCCTGTGAATTGGGAGATAATAATGAAATCGGGCCGTTTGTCCACTTACGTCCCGAGACCTGTCTGCACAATGATATTAAAATCGGGAATTTCGTGGAAGTGAAAAATTCCGACGTGGACGATGGCACGAAACTGCCGCACCTGATTTACTGCGGCGATTCCGATTTAGGGAAAAACGTGAATTTCGGATGCGGAACGGTAACGGTAAACTTTGACGGAAAAAATAAGCACCGCTGCACGATTGATGAGCATGCATTCATCGGGTGCAATACAAATCTTGTGGCACCGGTTCATATAGGGGCAAGGGCGTTTACCGCCGCGGGCTCGACGATTACGAAGGATGTTCCTGCCAAAGCGCTTGCTGTGGGCAGGGCAAAGCAGGTGAATATTGAAAATTGGGTAAAAGAAGATACATATAAAGATTAGCCTGTTTTATATTTCCGTCCAAGTAGGATAGTTTCTGTTTGAGAAAGGGTATATAATATAAGAAATGCTGCCATGAAGACGGCATGGGGGAGTTATTGTCGGAGATCCCGCAGGGGAGAAAAGGAGAGCATCATAAATGGATATGGAAGGTACATCGAGACTGAAAATTTTCACAGGAACCGC
>OHLL01000412.1_pt1 | contig 18132 bp, 11 predicted proteins | sample 1569031 | NCBI WGS metagenome assembly OHLL01 (sample SAMEA3879606, study PRJEB24766) | human gut metagenome | biome: human-associated habitat; feature: feces | place: USA | collected 1985/1987 | reverse complement strand
CATCTGGGGCATCTTGCCGTACCGGATCATGTCCGCGAGGTCGGGAGCCGTCAGGGCCGGCAGGCCGAGGTTGATGGCGTGGTCACGGTCGAGGCCGAGAGCTGCAGCCACCTTGCCGACATAGCAGTCGGGAGAGTAGCCATGGAAGTTGGGAGCCATATCGACGCTGTAGCCGGAGCGCGCACTGTACTGGACATCGGCCAGGCCGACGCCGGACACGATGCTGTCGCCCAGTGCGACGTAGGTGAGCTGCTGGTCCTTGGTGTCATCAGACTTGACCTCGGCTTTAGCAGCGGTCGCTGCTGAGGCTGCGTCGTACGCAGAAGGGACCGGGTCAGCCTGAGCCGTCTCGGTGGCAGAAGCTGCGGCTTCCGCTGGAGTCTCGGGCTGCAGGGCAGTCTCCGGGTTCAGGGTGACGATGACATGATCATCGCCGGCGGCGTCCGCAGCGGCCTCGGTCCCCTCGGCCAGCGCGGGGACGCTGAGCAGGGAGACGAGCAGCAGGGCAGAGACCGCCAGACTTGCAAAACGCTTGTTCATGGCAGAAGAGTCCTTTCATGAAAATCAATAGTCGCGGGGGGAGATGTCAGCTTCGAGCTGACGGTAATCGACCTTGCCCACAGGGGTCATGGGCATACTGGGAATAAACTTGTAGGCCACGGGCTGGACGTATTCGGGCAGCTCCTCGGCGCACATCCGCTCCAGCTCCCGGATCACCTGCTTTTTCTTGGCGGTGGTGTCGGCCTTGAGCACGATGTAGACGAAGGGCAGACGGCCCTGCACATGGTCCTTGTCGGCGCAGCCCACCACAGAGCACTGATGCACAGCGGGGTGGCGGCTGACGACATTCTCTATCATGGAGGGGAAGACCTTGAAGCCGTCGTGGCGGATGATCATCCGCTTGATCCGGGAATCCAGGAACACAAAGCCGTCCTCGTCCAGATAGCCCATGTCGCCGGTGTGGGCCCACACCCGGCCGTCGGGGTGGCGGCGCAGCAGGATGGCGGTCTCCTCGGGTTTGTTGTAGTAGCCCTTCATCAGGCAGGGGCCGGAGATGCACAGCTCGCCCCGCTGGCCGATGGGCAGCTCCCGATCGGTGCCCGGCTCAAAGGCCGCCACCACGGTGTTCACCATGGGGATGCCCACACTGCCGGGCTTGTTGTCCAGCCCGGCGGCCACCGTGGCTGCCGAGGACACTTCAGTCATGCCGTAGCCCTTGGCAATGGGGTACCGGGCCCCGTGGGCAGCCAGAAAATCGTTGACGGTCTGCTCGGCCCCCCGGGAGAGGGAGTCGCCGCCGGCGGCGTAGTTGGTGATGAAAGAAAGGTCCTTGTCCCGCAGCTTGGGGTCAGAGGCAAGCTGCTGGTAGTGGGTGGGCACGCCGAACATATGCTCGGGCTTGTGCTTCAGCACCAGACTGCCCAGCTTGGCCGGGTCCAGATTGGGGATGATGATGACCGTGAAGCCCAGCACCAGGGGTAGATGGATGCCGCAGGCAAAGCCGTAGGCGATAAAGGGGGGCATCACGTTCATCAGCTTCTGCCCCCGGTGGAACAGCTTGGGGTAAGCCTGAAACTGCAGGGCGATGCCGTTGAAGCAGTCGTCCGTCAGCATGACCCCCTTGGGGGAGCCGGTGGTGCCGCCGGTGTGTACCACCACGCAGGCATGGTCTGGGTCGTAGGGCTCGGCGGCAGTGCTCTGGTCCTTGCCCCCTGCCATAAACTTCTTCCAGCGGATGACGTTGGAAGCATATTTGTTCTTGTCGGGGGTGGTCAGCTTGTAGCCCAGGGCCATGGCCGGGGGCAGAGAGTCGGCCGGAGAGAGGACGATGACCTTTTCCACATTGGTGCGCCGGGCAGCCTGGCTGCAGCGCTCGTACACCACATTCAGGCAGACCAGCAGGTGGGAGTCCACCTCCTCAATGTACTCACGGATGCCTTCGACGCTGTAGCGGGGGTCCACCAGATTCAGGGTGGCTCCCATCATGTCGGCGGCATAAAACAGGGCGATGATCTCCGGGGTCATGATGCTGACCACCGTGATGATGTCGCCCTTTTTCACCCCGGCGCCCCGCAGGGCGGCGGCGGTCTTTTTTACGTTGACGATGAGGTCGGCGTAGGTGAACTTGCGGCCGTAGTATTCCAGAGCCGTGTCGTTCAGGTGGTTCTTGCTCCGCTGGCAGACATACTCAAAGGCCGAGAGGGCAGGCAGGGTCTGATCGATGAATTTCTGGTCGTAATACTTGAGCCAGGGCTTGGCCTGGGATGCGTAAACAGGATTCTGTGTCGTCATCAATTTCTCATTCCTTTATGTTTGTAGACCCGCGCGGGGGCCAATGTTTTGTTTCGTTTTGTTACAAAGCCACTCCTGTTATTGTAGTAGAGCAGAGAACAAAAGTCAATAAACAGAGAGGCCACAATGAGAAAAACGCAAGAAAAAGTTTACGATTTCCGGCACCAGTCTTCGGCCTCGGAGGCGCTGCAGAGCACCCAGTGACGGGGCCGAAGCTCCCGCCACTGGGGAGCCTCCGTAGAGTAGTCGTGCATAGAGGGGTCATAGACCAGCAGCTTTTTCTGCCGCTCGCGGCGGGGGCTGGGCATGGGGATGGCCGATAGCAGGCTGCGGGTATAGGGGTGGATGGCGTGGGTCACCAGCTCTTCGGCGTCGGCCAGCTCCACGATGTCGCCCTTGTGGATGACGGCGATGCGGTCGGAGATGTAGCGCATGACGGAGAGGTCATGGGCGATGAAGAGGTAGGTGATGCCGCGCTCCTTCTGCATATGGCGCAGAAGGTTCAGGACCTGGGCGCGGATGGACATATCCAGTGCCGAGATGGGCTCGTCGGCGATGATGAATTCCGGCTCCACGATGAGAGCCCGGGCGATGCCGATGCGCTGGCGCTGGCCGCCTGAGAACTCGTGGGGGAAGCGGGACGCAAACTCGGGCAGCAGGCCCACATCCAGCAGCGCCTGACGGACTTTTTCGTCCCGCTCGGCGGCGGAGAGGTCGGGCCGGACGTTCATCAGGCCCTCGCCTACGATGTAGCCCACCTTGGCGCGCTCGTTCAGGGAGGACTGGGGGTCCTGGAATATCATCTGAATTTCCTTGATGACCTGCTTGTCCAGCGCGTGGGAGATCTTGCCGTTTATCTTCTGGCCCTTATAGAACACCTCGCCGCCCGAGGTGGGCAGGATGCGCATGATCGCCCGGCCGATGGTGGTCTTGCCCGAGCCGGACTCGCCCACCAGACCGAAGGTCTCGCCCTTATAGATGGTGAAGTTTGCGTTCTTGACGGCCTTGTAAGCCTTGCGGCCGGAGCCGTAGGTCACTTCGAGGTTTTTTACCTCGACCAGAACTTCGCGTTCGTCTGCCATGTTATTTGCCCTCCTCTTGCAGCATCCGCACAGCGGCGGGCGGTTCTATCTTGGGTGCGCGGGGGTCGAGAAGCCAGGTCTTGGCCCGGTGGGTCGTGCTGACATCAAAATAAGGGGGACGCTTGACGAAGTCGATCTTCAGCGCCAGCGGGTTGCGGGGCGCGAAAGCGTCGCCGTGAATTTCCGTGAAGAGGTTCGGGGGCGTACCCTGAATGTTGAACAGGTCTTCGCCCTTCACGCCCATCTGGGGCATACTGGACAGCAGCGCCCAGGTGTAGGGGTGGCGGGGGTCGTAGTAGATCTCATCCGAGGTGCCGATCTCCACGATGTCGCCGGCATACATGACGGCCACACGGTCGGCGATGTTGGCCACGACGCCGAGGTCATGGGTGATGAGGATGATGGTGAGGTTATATTTGACCCGCATCTCCTTCAGCAGCTCGAGGATCTGGGCCTGAATGGTCACGTCCAGAGCCGTCGTGGGCTCGTCGCAGATCAGGATCTGCGGGTTGCAGGCCACAGCGATGGCGATGACGACGCGCTGGCGCATACCGCCCGAGAACTCGTGGGGATACTGCTTGAAGCGCACCTCCGGGTCGGCGATGCCGACATCCCGCAGGTACTCGAGGGTCTTCTCTCTGGCGGCAGCGCCCTTGAGGCCCTGATGGAGCTCCACGGCCTCCATGATCTGGTCGCCGATGGTCTTCAGGGGGTTCAGACTGGTCATGGGGTCCTGCATGATCATGGCGATCTCGTGGCCGCGGACTTTCAGCCAGTCCTTCTCCTTTTTCAACTCGGAGAGCCGGATGGGCTGGTGGTCGTCGGCACCGAAGTAGTCGATGGTGCCGGAAGTGATGGAGCCGTTGGAGTCCAGCAGACCCATGAAGGACTTGGTGAACACGCTTTTGCCCGAGCCGGATTCGCCCACGATGGCGAGGACTTCGCCGTGGTAGACGTCGAGGTCGATGCCCCGGATGGCGTGGAGGATCTTTCCACGCAGATTGAATTTGATGTTGAGATCCCGCACAGAGAGGATCAGTTCATTCTTTTTCATGCCTGTTCCTCCTTACTGCAGATGGTTCTTGGGGTCGGCTGCGTCAGAGAAGGCGTTGCCGATGAGGTAGAACGCGATGGTGACGAAGCTGAGGATGATGGTGGGGTAGAGCAGCTGATAGCGCAGGCCGGCCTGCATCATGACCTTGCGGCCGTCGTTGATGAGGTTGCCCAGAGAAGGCACCTCGACAGAGAGGCCGAGGCCGATGTAGGTGATGAAGACCTCGCTGCCGATGGCGGCGGGGATGGTCAGGGCCATGCGGAGCATGATGACCGACACGAGGTAGGGCAGCAGGTTGCGCACCACGATGCGGGAGGTGGGGGTGCCGATGCAGCGGGATGCCACGTTGTAGTCACGGTCACGGATGATGAGGATCTGGTTGCGGATAAAACGCGCCATGGCGATCCAGCCCGTGATGGACATGCCCAGGATCAGCGTCTGGACGCTGGGGCTGGCGACGTAGGAAATAAGGATCAGGATGATGGTGGAAGGCACGTTGTCGCAGATGTTGTACAGCTCGGTGAAGAAGAAGTCCAGCTGACGGACATAGCCCCAGAGCACACCCACCGTGATGCCCACCACGGCCTCGATGAGGGCCACGAAGAAGGCGATGGTCAGGCTGGTGCGGGCGCCGGCCCAGATGCGGGCCCAGAGGTCCTGGCCGATGGCGTTGGAACCCCAGATGAAGCCCTTTTCACCGGGGGCGATGTTGCGGTACTGGATGCCGGTGGCGGGGTCCACGGCGCAGAGGTTGGGGTCTGCCTGACCGGGCAGGTAGGGCTGCAAAAATGCAAATGCCACCACGGCGATGAGGGCGACGAGCAGCAGCACGGCCACGCGGTTCTTGAAGAAGGCGCGGAAGGTGCTGCCCCAGTAGCTGTAGTTGGAGTAGGACGTGGCCTCGGCCCGCTCTTCGCTGAACCCGGCGGGGGTGAACAGCTCTTCTTCGGGCAGCTTTGCCCATGCGGCGGGGCCGTCCGCCTGTAACTTATCCAGCTCTGCCTCGAGCTGGTGTGCTTTTTCATCTTTCATACGGAAAAGCATTATCGGCCACCTTCTTTCTTGCCAAAGCTGATGCGGGGGTCAATGAGCACCATGAGCAGGTCGCCCAGGATCAGGCCGATGATGCCCACGCAGGCGTAGAGCAGAACGATGCCCTGCACCATCGTGTTGTCGTGGCGCTGGACACAGGTGACCAGCAGGCCGCCCATGCCCGGGATGCTGTAGAGGCTCTCGATGTAGATGGAGCCGACCACAGTATTCAGGAAGGCGGAGGGGATATACTGCACCAGCGGCACCATTGCGTTGCGGAAGATGTGGCGCAGGGCGATGTTGTTCTCACTCACGCCCTTGGCACGGGCAAGGCGGACATAGTCCTTGTTGCTCTCGTCCACCATGTACCGGCGCAGCCACATGGCGTAGAACGCCACGTTGCCCAGACTCATGGAGCAGACGGGCAGCACCCAGTATTTCCAGTTGGAGGCGTCGAAGAGCAGGCCCACGTTCAGCGCGGTGGTGCCGTACATCTGGATGTACAGATAATACACTGCCGCAGGCACAGCCTGGATGAGGACGATGATGGCCGTGCCGATCTTATCGGGCCAGCGGCTCTTGAAGCGGCCCATGAACAGGCCCATCGGGATGCCGATGACAAGGCTCAGCAGCATGGCATACACGCCCATCTGGATGGAGATGGGCAGCTTCTTGGCGAGGATGCCGGTGACGGAGGCGTTGACCTTATAGATGTGGCTCACGCCGAGGTCGCCGTGGAGCGTATTGACCCAGAAGCGGCCGATCTGCACCGGCAGCGGGTCCAGCAGGCCCATGGACTGTAAGCCGGCCTGTATCTGGGCCTCGGTCATTTTTTCGTAGTTAGCAAAATAGCCTTCCACCGGCATCAGCCGCAAAAGGCAGAAAACGAGCGTGACGATAATAAACAGGGTCAGTATCGAGCGCCCGATGCGTTTCGCCAGATATTTGAGCATATCTGTGCGCACCCCTCTCTTTTATAAAATGAATGTCGGATAGGAATAGAATACAACAAAAAACCACTTTTGGAAAGTGATTTGGCAAAGTTCGTTACAAAAATTCATGTAAGAGGCTTCAGAAACGAAAAGCTCTCCGCTTTCCCGTGGGAAAACGGAGAGCTTTGGAGCGGACAGACTCAAAAAGTCTTAGCGGGCGTCGCGGTTGGCCTCGTACTCGCTCATGGAGATGTAATGGTCGAGGACGTGGATGCCCTTCAGGCGCTTGTTGGAGAAGCCGGTGGAAGCGTACTGGCCCTCCCAGTAGTTCAGACGGGTGGCGATGTAGGCCGGGATGCTCATGCCCATGGGGACGACGAGGGCATTGTTGATGAGGGAAGCCTCGGCGTTGGCGAAGGCATCGTAGCGGGCGTTGATGTCGTCGGTGATCTTGACAGCCTCTTCGATGGCCTTCATGTAGTTCATGACGGCGTCCGCGGTGTCGCCGGTGATGAAGCCGTCCTCGACGCCGGTGCGCAGGAAGGCGTAGCGGCTGCCGCGTGTGCCCTCGGCCTGATAGAAGGGGTCGGTCTCGGTCTGGGGGTCGGAGTAGTCAGCGCCCCAGTTGCACTGCAGGAAAGCGAACTTGCCGTTGCGGCGGACGCTGGACAGGAAGCTGTCGGAGGGGCCGGCAGTGATGAGGATATCGATGAAATCGAAACCGTCGTTCAGCACACCCTCGAGCTGCTGCTTGAACACCTGGCACTGCTTGTCCCAGTCGGTGGAAGAGGGATTGTAGGGCATCTGCACCTTGATGGGGAAGGTCACACCGGCAGCGGTCAGCTCCGGGATGGCAGCGTCGCGGTACTCCTTGGCCTTCGCCTCGTCGAAGAACTCGGTGATGTCGGCCAGGTCGCCGCACTTGAGGTAGTCCACGCCGTCCGCGTTGGCACAGAAGCTGGGGGGCGTGATGGTGTTCAGCTTGTAGTTGTCGTAGCCCTCGGGTGCCTTGACGGCCAGCGTGACAGAGTTGTTGATGCCGTAGAGGAAGGACTTGCGGAAGTTGGTGTTGTTGATGGCCTTGGCCCAGTTCTCCGGCTCATACTCGGCGTCCATGCCCTCCACGCTCCAGTTGGAGAACTCGTGGGAGAAAGGCATGAAGTTGAACATATAGAAATAGGTGTAGTTGGTGTTGGGACGGTCCATGGACACCATGTCCTTGGTGGTGTCGTCGGACAGCCAGCTGTCGAGGATGTCGGAGCCGATGGTGGCCTCGTCGATCTCGCCGCGCTTGATCATCTCGGGGCCGTTGACGCTGGCCTCGGCGTTGTAGATGCGGCTGATGGTGTCGATGAAGACGTTGTCAGCGTCGTAGTTCTCGGGGTTCTTCTTCATGACCCAGGTCTCCAGAGACTCGTAGGCGGCCAGATAGAAGGCACCGCAGCTGTAGGTGGTCTCTGCGCTGGTGGCGAACTGGTCGCCGGTCTCTTCCAGCAGCGGGCCGTAAGCGGGCTCGTAGGGCAGATAGCACAGCAGGCTCAGGAAGCCCGGGAAGTCGTAGGTCAGGGTGTAGGTCAGGGTGTGGTCATCCACAGCGGTGACACCCACGGCGTCGAAGTCCACCGGTGGGTAGGTGGCGGGGTCAGAGTCGGGGGCAGTCACGGTGACGACGCCGCTGCCGTCCACGGTGTAGGTGGTGCCGTCATCGTCCACGACGCCGGTGTTGGCGTTGTTCAGATAGACGTGGTAGTGGTAGTAGTCGTCAGCGCCTGCGATGTAAGCGGTGACGAGGCCCACGTTGGAGGCGGCGTAGTCCGGGGTCAGGACGTACTTCAGAGCGTCCACGAAGTCCTGTGCGGTGACGGGGGCCACGACCTCGCCGTTGCAGTCCACCCAGTTCTCCTCACGCAGATGGAACGTCCAGGTCAGGGTGTCGGCATCCCAGTCCCAGCTGGTGGCCAGGCCTTCGCGCATGACACCCTTGTTGTCGTACTCGACCAGCGTATCCACGCAGTTTGCGCCCACGACCATCTCAAGGTCGGTGCCGGTGGTCAGGTAGTTCAGGGTAGCGGGCTGGCTGTCGTACAGGATGGTGTAGCTGGAGCCGGAACCGGAAGAGGCTGCGCCGGAAGCGCCGCCGGAGGAAGAGCCGCCGCAGCCAGTCAGCAGGCCGGCTGCGCAGGCACCGGCGGCTGCTAGGCTGCTGGCCTTCAGGAACTGACGGCGGGAGATGGAAGTGTTCATCATAAATTCCCTCTTTTCTTGTTTTTGCTGTACAAAGGACAGCGTCGCGTTGTGCGGTGTCTGCTGTTTCCCGGCAGCGGACAAACGGACCGTTTTTTATGAAAAAAGAGCAACGGAAATCCATCCGTTACTCCTTTGTAACAGTTCCGGCCACCAAACAATATGGTCATAACTGAGTATAGCATTGATTTGCGGCCGCGTCAATCCTTTTCGGGTGCAGATGCTGTTTCTGCAACAGAAACAGCTGTTGCCGCCGCAGCGGCAGGTGCGGCAGAGACGGGAGCCGCTGCCGTTTCGGCTGCGGCGGCGCCGGAAGCATTTGCGGCATTTTCAGCGGCCAGCTCTGCGGCAGCGGCCTTTGCGGCCTCTTCCGCTGCCTTGCGGGCCTCGCGCTCGGCGATCCGCTCCCTGGCGCGGGCCGCGGCCTCCTCCTGACGCTGCTTGGTGCGGCGCTTGATGCGGCAGACCGAGCAGATGCCCTCGGAGCTGTTCGGCGCGATGGGCTTGCCGCAGTCGGCGCAGAGGGTCTTGCTGCATTTGTAGACGCTCACCGGGCCGAGGGTGGTGAGCTGGCGGAGCTTCATGCCGTCGATGCCGCTGTTGGAGCAGGCCGCGACGCAGACGCCGCACTCGCTGCACTTCCAGGGCGTGACGACCATGCGGGTCTGGCCGTCGGGCATATCCTCGAGCTTGAGCGCCCCGGAGCGGCAGGCTTTCTCGCACTTGCCGCAGCCGAAGCACTTCTGGGTGAAGTTCGGCAGATGCCAGCCGTAGCGCAGCGGCGTCTCGGAGGCAGCCTTGAGCTGCTTTGTCCGCTGGTGGAGCATGAGGCGGAAGTCAGCGGCGCTGTCCTCCTCGCTGCGCAGGCCGGGCAGCATCTGCAGCAGCTTCTTGGTGCCGGCGCGGGAGCCCTCGGTCATGTGGGAGAACATCTCCCGGCGGCTCAGCTCCTGCACATGGTAGGGCGCTTCGTCCTGCGCATAGGCCAGCGTGACCCGGCTCTCAAAGAGCTGGGGGCCGAGGAACTCCACCAGACGGGTCAGCTCCTTTCGGAGCTGGGCGGCGCAGACGTCGTTCTCGCACTCACCGCAGGGGGTCAGGTCGAGGACCAGCTTCTTGTTCAGAGCCAGATAGGCCAGCGTTTCCCACGAGAAGGAGGCGATGCAGGTGCGGACGGCGGTGTTCTTGCGGGTGCTCTTCTCGCAGCCCAGCCAGAGGGTGTCGTTGTCGGTATCCGCCAGCGAGGTGTCCCGCTGCACCTGCTCCGGCGAAGGGACGATGCAGCCCGAGCGGCAGGCAGATACGCAGAGGCCGCAGTCGGTGCAGGGGTCCCAGTCTTTAACGAGGTTGGGGCGGGTGAAGATGGCATCGCCGTAGGGGCAGATGTCCTTGCAGGCCGTGCAGGGGGTGCGGTGGGGGTGGAGATTCCAGCACTGACGGCGGATGACCTCGGGGTGGGAGGTCTTCATCAGGGCGTCCATTGCATAACGGGTAAACAGACCCATAGCGGTATCACTCCTTTTCGGGGGCATCGGTCACGGTGGTGACCTGAGCGTTGTCCAGCAGGAAGCGCTGCACCTTCTTCGCGGCCAGCGCGGCGGCGATGGTATCCTCGGGCAGGGCTTTCCGGATCTCCGCCTCGGGGGTGTCCTGCAGCTGGGACAGGCGGCGGTACTCGGCGTTGACTTCCTCGGGGTGGACGACGATATTCTCCGCCTCGGCGATGGCCTTGGCGGCCAGCACGAAGCGGATGCGGCTCTCGGCCTGTGCGCGGTAGTCCTTCTCGAGGGCTTCCGGGGTGGTGCGGCTGTTCTTGCAGTGCTGCTCGAGGGTGATGCCGCTGCGGGAGAGGCGCTCTTTCAGCAGCTTCATTTCGTTCTGGGCGGTGCGGTCGAGAATTTCGGCGGGCAGGTCCACGGTCATGTTGGCACCGGCCATGTCCAGCAGCTGCTTTCCGGCGGCGCGGTCAGCCCCTTCCTCGTGGATCTTCTGCTTTTTGGCGCGAAGGTCAGCCTTCAGCGCATCGAGGGAGTCGAAGCCCAGACTCCTGGCGAAAGCCTCATCCGGTGCGGGCGTGACCTTCTCGGCCAGAGAGCGGAGCTCGATCTCGAACTGTGCGGTCTTGCCGGACAGCTCCGGCAGGCGGAAGTCCTGCGGGTAGGTAAAGTCGAAGCGGAACACCTCGCCGGCACGGTGGCCGTAGATGGCCTGCTCGGCGGCGGGCATCAGCTTGCCGTCGCCCAGCACGACCATGACCTTCTCCATCCGGCTGTCGGGGATCTCCCTGCCGTCCATGTAGCCGGCAAAGTCCAGCAGGGCGCGGAAGCCGCGCCTGGCAGGTTCGGTGGTGGGGTGGTAGACCGCGTGCATCCGGGCCTGGTGGACAAGCTCGATGTCCACAGTCTTGTCGGTGACGGGGCGGACGTGACGGGTGACGGCCAGGCCCTTGTACTGGCCCAGCTTCACTTCAGGCGTGTTCTTCTTATCCATAGCGGCGTACTCCTTATGACGTAAGCAGGCCGGCGGGCGGCGCTGCGGGTTTTATAGCAATCAATCGAATTATACATGTTTTCAGCAAAAAGGGCAAGCTCACAGCCCGTGAGCGGTGAGCCATGCCTCGGCCACCTGGGAGAACATTTCAGGGTACTGGGCGTCTTCCTCAGCGAAAGCGCTCAGATAATACTCCACTTCCTCCCGGGTGGGGGCAGCGATGCGCTTCCAGATGGTGAAGGTGGTGCCGTTGCCCATGTCAAAGCTTTTTTCAAAGGCGAAATACTGGTCCCGCACCGCCAGAAAACGGTCGTTCAGCTTGATGGACATCTCGCCGCTGCCGACGTAAGTCTGGGGGAATGGCTCGCAGGTGATAACGTATTTGGCCTCGAAGAACTGCATGGGGAAATTGTGGGTGCCGGGGACCGAGAAGCCGAAGGCCAGCTTGTCGTTGATGGGGGCGTCCGGCAGGCGGCAGTTCTTGAAGTGGTCGGGGTTGTAGAGCATATCGTGGGGTATCATGTAGCTCACTTCGCCCTCGGCGCAGTGGGTGTCGATCCAGTCGGCGATGGCCCGGATCTGGCCGATGTCCTTTCTATCGTAGATGAGCTTGTCCAGCGAGATGAAATACCGGGTGGCCGGGATCTGGATCGGGAAATGCTCGATGACGAAACCCGGCATGGCCAGCGTAGTCAGCGGCGAACACCGCACCGACATGGACAGCACCAGCACGAAGGCCCAGCAGCCCAGCTTGAGGTTCCGGCGGCGCGTGATGCCCTCGGCCAGCGCGGCGGCACCCAGCAGAGGATGAAGTATCCCGGCAGGAAGAGCAGAAACTGATGGGAGCCGGTGTTCTGCACTCGGGTGAAGAGCAGGATGCTCACCACCAGCTCACACCCGGCGAGACAGGGCAGGGAGGGCGCTCTGTGCTTCGCCGCAAAGGCGAGACCCAGCACCATGAGGAGAATGTTGAACAGGCCCATCCGGCCGATGTGATAGAACGCCTCGAGGGCCAGACCGCCGCCGTTATAATAGGAGTAGCGGCCTGTGTAGTTGTAGGTGAGGATGTGGGACACCATCGGCCAGAGCAGGATGACCATCGCCATGACGGACGCAAGGCCGAAGAGGACGAGGTTTTTGATTCGAACAAGGACGGCGTTTTTTTCGCCGCCCTTCGCCAACCGCACACAGCCCGCGATGAGCAGCAGCGCGTAGGCGAAGTAGTAGCCCACCACAAAGTAGAGGTACCACCGGCGGGCGAGGATGATGGCGGCAGTGGCCAGGAAGATGAGGCCGAACCGCACCGGCTCCAGCTTGTCGAACCGGAAATCCAGCGTCAGTAGAAGAATCGCAAACGCGAAGATGAGTCCGAACCAGTCCGGCTGGGCCAGCACCGCGCTCATCCGCAGGAAGGGATAAGCCGCCGTGAGCGTCATCCCGAAGAGGAAATAGTACATCCGGTTCTTCACATTCAGGATCTGCCCGACCTTAACGACGAGGCCTGCCAGCAGCACCAGCAGGGTGGGCAGGATGCAGAACACCTGACTGAAGGAATAGGCGTCGCCGGTGTGGCTCGTGAGGCAGAAGGGGAACTCGGTGAAGAGGGTGATGAAATTGGTGTAGTCGTCGGCCATGGAGCCGAAGATGTATGCGAGGCCCGCGCCTGCACTCTGGGCAAAGGCGGCTTCGGCGTCGTACTGCTTGAGCAGGTAGTTGGCGTAATCCCAGACGTATACAAAGCTCCGGCTCGATAATGTCCAGTAAAAATAGACGACAGCCACAGCCCAGATGCCGAAGACGACGGCTTTGTGGAAGAAGTCCAGCTCTACGCCTGCCACACGGAGAACGCAGAGGGCCAGAACAAAGAGCCCCACGCTGGCCCAGAGACTGAGCAGCGGGAAAAAGAAGGCGCTGGCCGGTGCAAGCAGCCCCAGAAGAGCCAGCAGCACCGCACAGCCGCCCAGACCGCCCCCCGCCCATTGCAGAGGCGAGAGCCGGCGAACAGCAGCAGATGGCATAGAGGGATGATTCCTTTCCTTTAACTTCCGGAAAATGCAAAATACAACTTTCCATCTAACAGTATAACGGCTCCGTCAAGGCTTGTCCAGCCGCAGACCGCGCCAGAACGCAGAATATCCCGCCGCGTTTTCAGCAGACGGGATATTCCGAAATAAATATTACTTTCTGGAGTTGTATGCAGCGGCATCCGCCTTGGCGTTCTGGGTGCGGGCGGCCTTGCGGCGTGCGGCAGCGGCCCGGCGGGCGCTGGCCTGTGCAGCCTCGGGGCGGGGCGCTTCGGGGGTGAGCTTGAACATCCGGCTGCCCATGGCGGGCAGGTCCACGGTGAGGGTGTAGTCCCGGCCATAGACGCCGCCGTCCGAGGTATGGAGGGCTTTGGGCTTCGATTTGTCCGCGCCGCCCCAGCAGGGGGCCTCGGTGTTCAGCAGCTCTTCGGCCCCGGCGGGGAAAGTCAGGTAGAGCGGGAACTTTTTGTGGGCAGTGTTCTGGGTGTTCATGACGCAGAGGATGGTCTGTCCCGCACCCTTGCGCAGCCAGGCGTACACGCCCTCGTCCCGGCTCTCGCTGGCCACCCACTCGAAGCAGCGGGGGTCATACTCGCCCGCATAAAGGGCCGGCTGGGTGGCGTAAAGGCGGCTCAGAGCGCCGAAATATTTCTGGAATGCGTCGTGGAAGGGGTACTTGAGCAGATTCCAGTCCAGCTCCCGCTTTTCGTCCCACTCCCGGAAATGCCCCAGCTCGTTGCCCATAAAATTGAGCTTTTTGCCCGGGTGCGCATACATATAAAAATAGAGGGTGCGCAGCTGGGCGCATTTTTCCTCGTAGGTGCCCCAGAGCTTGTCGATGACTGTCTTTTTGCCGTGGACGACCTCGTCGTGGCTCAGCGCCAGCAGGTAGAGCTCGTTGTAGAAATAGTGCATACTGAAAATGATCTTCCCGTATGCGTCGGGACGCTGGCCGAAGGGGGTGGCGAAGTAGTCCAGCGTATCGTGCATCCAGCCCATGTCCCACTTGTAGTCGAAGCCGATGCCGTCGTAGCGGGTGGGGGCCGTGACTTTGAGGAAGTTGGTGGAATCTTCGGCCATGTAAACGCCGGTGGGCCAGCGCTCGTTCAGGCCGTGGTTGAGGTTCCGCAGAAAGGTGACGGCGCCCTCGTTGACGCCCCGGGCAGGGTCGCCCTGCCAGTAGAGGGCGCGGGAGATGGCGTCCATCCGGATGCCGTCGCAGTGGTAGACCTCCATCCAGAGGGCGGCGGCGCTGCTCAGGAAGCTGCACACCTCCCGGCGGTAGTAGTTGAAGTTGCAGGTACCCCACTCGCTGTGGCCCACGTCGCTGTCGTATTCGTAGAGGTGGGTGCCGTCAAAGTTGGCCAGTGCGTCGGCGTTGGCCGCAAAGTGGACGGGGACAAAGTCCATGATGACGCCGATGCCCATCCGGTGGCAGGCGTTGACGAAGGAGGCAAACTGGGCCGGGGTGCCGTACCGGCTGGTGACGGCGAAGTAGCCGGTGGTCTGGTAGCCCCAGCTGCCGTCGAAGGGGTGTTCTGCCAGCGGCAGAAGCTCTACATGGGTGAAGTGGTGTTCCAGCAGCCAGGGGATGAGCTCCCGGGCCAGCTCTTCGTAGTCGTACCAGCCGTCCGAGCCGTCGGGCTGGGTGGAGTTGGGCTTATGCTTCCAGCTGCCGGCATGGAGCTCGTAGATGTTCATGGGCAGATTGCGGCATTTATCCCGCCGCTCCATCCATGCGCTGTCGTCGAAGGAAAAGTCCAGCTTGGTCAGGCGGCTGGCGTTGGCGGGGCGGACTTCGGACGCGAAAGCGTAGGGGTCGGCCCGCATGACCACGCTGCCGTCGGCCCCGTGGATGCGGTATTTGTAGAGCTCTCCCTCGCACAGCCCGGAGACAAAGCCGCTCCACACGCCGGTGTCGGCTTTCTGGAGCGGGATGCCTGCGCCCCAGCCGTCAAAGCCGCCGCAGACCTCCACAGCCGTGGCACCGGGAGCCCAGACTGCGAAGCGCCAGCCCTCTTCGCCGTGGTCACCCTGCCAGGGGTGTGCGCCGAGGATGCGGTAGGCGTCGAAGCAGTCGCCGTTGAAGAAGGATTTGGGGATGGAGGGAAGATTCATACGAAAGACTCCTTTTATCGCAATTTTTACAGAGAACGTGTACTACGGAATATGTAAAATGAGAAATATACAACACTTTTATCACACTTTTGTCGGAAAATGTGCTATACTGAATAGGACACAGATGTACTTTTGTCGGAAAAGTGCTCTGCTGTAACTTTTGGAAAACAGGAGCGGTACAGACAATGGCTTGGTATGACAATGCGGTATTCTATCACATCTATCCTCTGGGATTGTGCGGCTGTGCGCATGAAAACGACGGACAGCCCGTCCCCGGGGCTTTCAAAAAGCTGGATGCGTGGGCTCAGCACGCGGCAAAGCTTGGCTGTACGGCGATCTATATCGGCCCGCTGTTCGAGAGCGGTTCCCACGGCTATGACACCATCGACTACCGTCTGGTAGACCGGCGTCTCGGCACCAACGAGGAGTTCAAGGAATTTGTCGCCGCCTGCCATGAGCGGGGCCAGAAGGTCATCGTGGACGGCGTGTTCAACCATGTGGGCCGCGATTTCTTCGCGTTCCGGGAGCTGAAGGAGCACCGTGAGAACGCCCGCTACCGCGACTGGTTCTGCGACGTGAATTTCTGGGGCAACAACGAGTACAACGACGGCTTCTCTTACGGCAACTGGGGCGGCTTCAACCTGCTGGTCAAGCTGAACCAGCGCAACCCCGAGGTGCAGAACTACCACTTCGATACCATCCGCTTCTGGGTGGATGAGTTTGACATTGACGGTATCCGTTTAGACTGCGCCAATATCCTGGACTTTAATTTCATGAAAGAAATGAGGACCAAAACTGCTTCCATGAAACCGGATTTCTGGCTTATGGGAGAAGTCATCCACGGTGATTACAGCCGCTGGGTCAACCCGGAAATGCTCCATTCGGTTACTAACTACGAACTGCACAAAAGCATTTATTCCGGTTTTAATGACCATAACTTTTTTGAGATCGCCCACAATGTACGTCGTCTGGAAGCCATTGGAAGACAGCTTTATACCTTCCTTGATAACCATGATGAAGACCGCATTGCCAGCAAATTAAAAATAAAAAAGCATCTGTATCCTGTATACACCTGTTTAATGACCCTTCCGGGAATACCGGCTATTTACTACGGAGGTGAATGGGGAACGGAAGGAAAACGTACTTCCACCTGTGATGATGACCTGCGCCCCTGCATTCCGGCTGAAAAGATACCACAGTTAAACTGTGAGCTTACGGATTTTATTTCCAGACTTGGAAAGATCCATGAAGAAAACGAAGAGCTTCACACCGGAAAATATCAGGAACTGCTTCTTACCAACAGGCAGTATGCCTACGCAAGATGGGGAAATAACAGTCTGATCATCACAGCCTTAAATAATGATGATAATGAAACTATATTAAACATCCCGGTTCCCATCCAGGCACAGACAGCAGTGGATCTTTTAAACAGTGATGATGAAACCGGCGAAGATAAAGTTCTGCCTGTACAAAACGGCAGACTGGAAATTAAATTAAAGGGCAACTGGGGTGCTGTCCTTAAAATTAAGGGGGAAAATTAATATGACAACGAGAAAGCAGGCGGGTCAGGCACAAAAAGCAATCCCGGCCACAGCTCATAAAACTACCAGAAAAAGCACAGGTACAAAAACTGCAGCAAAAAACACTTCTTCCAAAAGTACTGCAGCAAAATCTAAAACACAGGGAAAGACTGCCGGTTCTGCAGCTGCCAGAAAGAATGCAAGAATAAAAATAATACCCTTCAGAAGCGTCCACGCCCGCGTATTTTTGATCCAGATCAGCATTTCATATACCAGAATTGCTATAATCGCGATCTCTATTAAATTTTTAAAGGTTATCTTCGGTACGAACGAGATCCACGAATAAATCTCCGCCAGTATCTCTGCCATTCTTTTCCCTCCCTTTCGGGCTGCGTTTCTGTTACCAGTCACGTACATATGACCCGTCACGCATTTCTTTTAACAACAAGTTTCTTTTATAAAATAGTCTATCTTCTCTTTACTTTATTGATTTCCTGTACCTTTACATCCGTCCTCGAGATCGCAATCTTTGGAACCGCTTTCACATAGTAATAATAATCGTCATCCTCAAACTGCGTGTACTCGGTCCGGCTGTAATCGACCGAAAAAACAAACAGCTGATAGATCAGCGACGCAATGACCGCACCAATCATTCCCACAACCAGCTCCGGCACGGACACCGGAACGCCAAAGCGGAAATCGCCGATAAACACAACCAGAATCTGTAAAATAAGGCCAGCTCCGATCGCGATCCCCCAGGAGTAGTTGATCGACAGTTTCTTGATCACACAGACCGTCAGCGCCCCCAGACAGCATGCCGCAATCATGACAAGCATCGCCGGGTTTGCCAGCAGGTTTTTGATGACCTGCGCCAGCATCTGCGTGATCTCAGTCTGCTCACTGCCTGCCAGGAAGCTTCCGTTCTGCTTCACATACAGAATCACGTAGTACAGAAAAATCCCGCAGCTCATCGGAATCACCGATATGAGGCTTCCAGTCAGTCCGAGAATCATCGGGACTGCAAACGGCACCTTCAGAAAAAACAAGATCGGCGTTACAATCAGGTACGCGCTGTCACCCGGCTGAAATCCGTAATACAGCAGCACCACGATCAGAAGGAACACCAAGGTGATGAGCGCCACTTCCATCGATGCTGCAAAGAGCTGTGCCAGCAAAAAAATCCCAATCAGAAACGCAATGGCTCCAAATGGGAGAAATGCACATATAATTCCCGCAAACAGCGGCACCAGACCGCCGCTCAGTTTCGGCATCAGTCCGATGTTCTGGTTAATCAGAAACACCGCCGCAAAGGCAGTTATAAAACGCAGGAATGCATTCACAAAT
>OHLL01000411.1_pt1 | contig 18233 bp, 12 predicted proteins | sample 1569031 | NCBI WGS metagenome assembly OHLL01 (sample SAMEA3879606, study PRJEB24766) | human gut metagenome | biome: human-associated habitat; feature: feces | place: USA | collected 1985/1987 | reverse complement strand
TTATCTAAATGCGATCTTGACCGGACTTTTGACGGCGGCAGGAAACAGCCGGACTCCGTTTATCGTCAACGTGGCGGGGCTTGTATTCAATGTTGTGCTGGATCCGGTGCTGATCTTTGGAATCGGACCATTTCCGGAACTGGGAGTCAGCGGAGCAGCGGCTGCGACGGTCACGGCACAGGCGCTCGTAAGTCTCCTGTTTTTCCGGGCAGTCCTGCGGGAAAAGGTGCTGTTTCCGCACCTGCGTCTCTGGGTGCTGGTTCCGGTGAAAGTTTGGAGGGATATCGTGCGGATCGGTGTGCCGTCGGCGGTGCAGAACCTGATTTACGCTGGAATTTCGATGATTCTGACCCGCCTTATCACCGGATGGGGTGATCTGGCAGTGGCGGCACAGCGTGTTGGCAGTCAGATTGAATCCGTTTCCTGGATGGTCGGAGATGGCTTTTCGGCGGCAGTCAATGCATTCCTCGGACAGAATTATGGGGCGAAGCGGTATGACCGTGTGCGCCGCGGCTATTTCTGTGCGATCGCGATGACGGCGGCGTGGGGACTTTGCACGACATTTCTGCTGATCGGAATGGCGCGTCCGCTGTTCTCGATCTTTTTGCAGGAAGAAGAGGTCATGGCGATCGGCGTCAATTACCTGCGGATCGTGGGACTGAGCCAGATGTTTATGATGGTGGAACAGACCTCGATCGGTGCGTTCTCCGGTCTGGGGCGGACGCTGTATCCATCGATCATCAGCGTGACCTTTACCTCCGCGCGCATCCCGATGGCGGTGTTGTTGTCCTCCGTGATGGGACTTAGCGGTATCTGGTGGGCGTTAAGTATTTCCAGCATGGTAAAGGGATGTATTCTGTTCGTTAGTTTTGTCGTGTTTTTGTATGTTTTTTTGGAGAGAAAGAAAGATGAGAAAACCGTCTGAAAAGTTACAAAAAACCTATGGACGAATTGAGAATTTCGTGAGATAATAAGGACAGGATTGATGTGATAAAATTAACAAAGTACAAAATCCAATCATTTCGAAAGGAGTCTTACAATGATTTATTCACAAGAAGTAGAAAATATGTGTCCAGTAGCCCAGGGCGTAAATCACGGCGCTGCTCCGATCCCGGAGGAGGCAAAGTGGGTTAAGTCCAAAGAAGTAAAGGATATTTCCGGTTTAACACACGGTGTTGGCTGGTGTGCACCGCAGCAGGGTGCTTGTAAGCTGACCCTGAATGTTAAGGAAGGTATCATTCAGGAGGCTCTGGTAGAGACGATCGGATGTTCTGGTATGACCCATTCTGCAGCGATGGCAGCAGAGATTCTTCCGGGAAGAACCGTACTGGAAGCATTAAATACAGACCTTGTCTGTGATGCAATCAACACCGCCATGCGTGAGCTGTTCCTCCAGATCGCATATGGCAGAACGCAGAGTGCGTTCTCTGAAGAGGGGCTTCCGATTGGTGCCGGCCTTGAAGACCTTGGAAAAGGACTCCGCTCTCAGGTAGGTACGATGTACGGAACTCTGAAAAAAGGTCCGCGTTACCTTGAGATGGCAGAAGGCTATGTAACAGGAATTGCACTGGATGAAGAAGATCAGATCATTGGTTACCAGTTTGTAAACTTAGGTAAGATGACCGACTTCATCAAGAAGGGCGACGATCCGACCACTGCATATGAGAAGGCAAAAGGTCAGTACGGCCGTGTAGACGATGCAGTTAAGATTATCGATCCGAGACAGGAATAATCACAGGGTACATAGTTAAGGAGGAACATCACAATGGCATTATTTGAATCATACGAGAGACGAATTGACAAGATCAATTCCGTATTAAATAGCTATGGCATTGCTTCGATCGAAGAAGCTGAGAAGATCACGAAGGATGCCGGACTGGATGTATACGATCAGGTAAAGAAGATCCAGCCAATCTGTTTTGAAAATGCGTGCTGGGCTTACACGGTAGGCGCGGCAATCGCAATCAAGAAAGGCTGCCGCAGAGCTGCCGATGCGGCGGCAGCGATCGGCGAGGGACTGCAGGCATTCTGTATTCCGGGTTCCGTAGCAGATCAGCGTAAAGTAGGTCTGGGACATGGAAACTTAGGTAAGATGCTTCTGGAAGAAGAGACCGACTGCTTCTGCTTCCTGGCAGGCCATGAGTCCTTTGCCGCCGCGGAAGGCGCCATCGGCATCGCCCGCACCGCAAACAAGGTCCGCAAGACCCCCCTGCGCGTCATCCTGAACGGTCTGGGCAAGGACGCCGCTTACATCATCTCCCGTATCAACGGCTTCACCTATGTGCAGACCGAGTACGACATCCCCACCCAGACCCTGAAGGTCGTCAAGGAGATCCCCTTCTCCGAGGGCGAGCGCGCAGCGGTCAAGTGCTACGGCGCCAACGACGTCATGGAGGGCGTTGCCATCATGAAGAAGGAGGACGTTCAGTGCTCCATCACCGGCAACTCCACCAACCCCGTCCGCTTCCAGCACCTGGTCGCCGGCACCTATAAGAAGTGGGCCATCGAGAACGGCAAGAAGTACTTCTCCGTTGCTTCCGGCGGCGGCACGGGCCGCACCCTCCACCCCGATAACGTCGCAGCCGGCCCCGCCAGCTACGGCCTGACCGACTCTCTGGGCCGCGTCCACGGCGATGCTCAGTTTGCAGGTTCCTCTTCTGTGCCTGCACACGTCGAGATGATGGGCCTCATCGGCATGGGCAACAACCCGATGGTCGGCGCTACGGTCGCCTGCGCTGTCGCTGCTGCACAGGCCAACGCCTAAATCCTTTTCCCAAGTTCGGCAGAGGGGGCTGCTTGTAAAAGGGCAGTCCCCCTTTTTATGCTGATAGATGTTCGCAACCACAAACCACGAAGCAAGCAAGAAAGGAAAAACATGAAGAAAGCTCAGATCAAGAAGAGCATGTCTGCACTGGCTATGGCAGCGGTCATCGCGGTCAGCCTGTTTGGCTACGGCTGCGGTGCAAAGTCTGCCTCTACCAGTTCTGACGCGGGTGTGTCCGGTGACTTCACCGGCACTGCCAAGGGCTTCGGCGGCGACGTTTCCGTCACCCTGACCCTGACCGACGGCGCCATCACCGGCTGCACCGCCGAGGGCAAGGACGAGACCCAGGGCGTCGGCTCTGAGGCCATCGCCCAGATGCCCGGCAAGATCGCCGAGAGCGGCAGCATCGCCGTGGACGGCGTGTCCGGCGCTACCGCCACCTCTACCGCCATCAAGGAGGCTGCTGCAGCTGCCCTGACCGCTGCCGGCCTGAACCCCGATGACTACAAGACCGCTGTGGAGAAGGACGCTGTTGCCGAGGACTCCACCGTTGACGCAGATGTCGTCGTCGTCGGTGCAGGCGGCGCAGGCATGACTGCTGCCATCACCGCTGCCGGTGAGGGCAAGAGCGTCGTCATCCTCGAGAGCCAGTCCATGGTGGGCGGCAACTCCGTCCGCGCCACCGGCGGCATGAACGCCGCCAAGACCGTCTATCAGGACGAGAACGAGTTCGGCGAGTCTGCCGGCGTCGAGAAGACCCTGAAGACTGCTGCCGAAAAGTACGCCGACAACGAGACCATCACCGCTCTGGCAAAGACCGTCTCTGAGCAGTGGGCTGCCTATCAGGCCAACCCCACCGGCTACTTCGACTCTGTCGAGCTGATGGAGCTGGATACCATGATCGGCGGCAAGGGCATCAACGACCCCGAGCTGGTCGAGACCCTGTGCGCAAACTCCGCTGACGCCATCGACTGGCTGGACGAGCACGGCATCACCCTGCACAACGTCTCCAGCTTCGGCGGCGCATCCGTCAAGCGCATCCATCGCCCTGTGAACGCAGAGGGCAAGACCGTTTCCGTCGGCTCCTACATGATCCCCCTGCTGCAGGAGAACTGCGAGAAGGCCGGCGTCAAGATGATGCTGGACACCACCGCAACGGAGATCCTGACCGATGCCAACGGCGCTGCCGTGGGCGTCAAGGCCACCGGTGCTTCCGGTGAGACCGTCACCGTCAACGCCAAGGCAGTCGTTCTGGCTACCGGCGGCTTCGGCGCAAACCTCGACATGGTCGTCAAGTACAAGCCCGAGCTGAAGGGCTTCATGACCACCAACGCCCCCGGCATCCAGGGCCAGGGCATCGAGATGGCACAGGCCATCGGCGCTGCTACCGTGGACATGGACCAGATCCAGATCCACCCCACCGTTGAGGCCAACACCGCTGCCCTCATCACCGAGGGCCTGCGCGGCGACGGCGCTATCCTCATCAACGAGGAGGGCAAGCGCTTCATCGACGAGGTCGGCACCCGCGACGTCGTCTCCGCCGCTGAGATCGCCCAGACCGGCAGCTACAGCTGGCTGGTCGTCGATCAGGCCATGGTCGATGCTTCCAGCGTCATCCAGGGCTACATCAAGAAGGGCTACACCGTCACCGGCGCTACCTACGAGGAGCTGGGCAAGGCTATGGGCGTCGATGCCGCTGCCTTCGCAGAGACCATGAAGACCTGGAACGGCTACGTTGAGGCCAAGAATGACCCCGACTTTGGCCGCACCAGCTTTGCAAACAAGCTGGATACCGCTCCGTACTACGCCATCAAGGTCACCGCTGGTGTCCATCACACCATGGGCGGCCTGAAGATCAACGCCAACACCGAGGTGCTGAACGAGAAGGGCGAGGTCATCCCCGGCCTGTTCGCAGCAGGTGAGGTGACTGGCGGCGTCCACGGTGCAAACCGTCTGGGCGGCAACGCTGTGGCTGACTTCACCGTCTTTGGCCGCATTGCCGGTGCCGCTGCCAGCGACTACGCCGCATGAGCACCCGCAAGCAGCCTCAACCGGCAAAAGGCGCAAAACGCCTGAGCTGGAAGGCGAACCTCCTCTTCGCAGCCGTCGTCCTGACGGCAGCTGCCCTGCTGGTCTTTCTGCTGCGTCCGCGCAGCAAGGCGGAGCCGCTGGCAGCAGTCGTGGACTTCGGCGGCGGCATCACCGAGGTGCTGCCGCTGGATAAGGACTACGATTACCTGTACGATGTGGGCAGCTATGTCGTTCATTTACAGGTAAAAGACGGCACCATCTCGTTTCAGGACAGCCAATGCCCGGACCATGTCTGTGAGCAGTTCGGCCGGCTGAGCGAGGAAGGTGCATGGGCGGCCTGCGTCCCTGCCGGGGTGTATGTGAAGCTGGCTCCGCTGAGCGAGGCCGAAGCCGCATCCTGACAAGATCATCCGAGACACCCGCAATGTTCTGTAAAGGACACTGCGGGTGTCTTTTTTGCATAAAAACCGGAAATAATTTTGTAAATAAAGGGTGAAATGAAATTTGGACGCTTGTGTATTTCAGAAAAATGCGATACACTACCAATAACGGATTTTTCGTGCAAAGGGGTCACGCTGCCCTTTTGCATACCATAGGAGGAAAAGCATGATCTGGAAAAAGAAAAAGGATGCGTCCGCTGAGGCTGCTGAAGCCGCAGAAGCCAAGTCCGGCGCGTCTGCATTCGCCAAAAAGAACTGGAAATGGCTCGTGCCGGTGGTCGTCGCGGCGGCAGCGGGCGCTGTCTTTCTTATAAGCGGCGGCGGGAATAAAGCCGCCAGCCGCGATGTGACCTACGCCGAGACGACGCCCACCCGTCAGGATGTCTCCAACTCCCTGAGCGGCACCGGCACGCTGAACCCGGCCAATACATATACCGTCAAGTCTCTGGTGGACGGCAAGATCCTCACCGGCGGCTTTGAAGAGGGCGATAAGGTGGAAGAGGGCGATGTGCTCTACACCATCGACAGCTCGGACGCCTCCACCAATCTGGAAAAGGCCAGCATCGCCCTGCAGCAGGCCCAGCGCAGCTACGACAAGACCGTAGACCTCCAGTATGTCCGCGCAGAGGTGGACGGCACGGTCAGCAGTCTCAAGGTCGCAAAGGGCGACCAAGTGACCAGCGGCCAGGAGGTGGCGGTCATCCGCGACAGCTCCAAGATGCTGCTGAACCTGCTGTTCCCGGCAGCCGACGCCGCCAACTTCTCGGTGGGCCAGAGCGCCGACGTGATGCTGGACGGCACCTTTGAGACGCTGAAAGGCACCATCACCGCCATCACCGGCACCGACGAGCTGAGCACCGGCAACCTGCTGGTGCGCACCGTCACCATCCGAGTCAACAATGCCGGCGGTCTGACCACCGCTCAGGCCGCTACCGCCAGCGTCAACGGCGTCAGTTCCATCGCCTCCGCCACCTTTGCCTATCAGGCAGAGCGCACCCTGACCGCACAGGCCGGCGGCACCGTTTCCGCCATCAATGTGCAGGAGGGCGACGCGGTCTCCAAGGGCGACATCCTCATCGAGCTGACCGGCGACGATCTGACCGAATCCATCCAGTCTGCTTCCGAGTCCCTGCGCAGCGCCGAGATCTCGATGCAGAACCAGCAGGACAATATGTCCAACTACACCATCACCTCGCCAATCAGCGGCACCATCATCGAAAAGGCCGCCAAGGTGGGCGATGCCCTGAGCACGGGCAGCGACCTGTGCACCATCTACGATCTGAGCTACCTGGAAATGACCATCAATGTGGATGAGCTGCAGGTCAGCAGCCTGTCGGTGGGGCAGACCGTGCAGGTCACCGCCGACGCCGTGCAGGACAGGACCTATGAGGGCGTTGTGACCCGCGTGTCCATGAAGGGTGACACCAGCGGCGGCACCACCACCTACCCGGTCACCGTGCGCATCGATGAGACCGACGGCCTGCGCCCCGGCATGAACGCCAACGCTGAGATCGTCGTGGCCGAGGCCAACAACGCCCTCGTCGTGCCGAATGCTGCCGTTATCCGCGGCGGCTATGTGCTGGTGAGCAAGAAGTCTCCCAGCGCAGCCAATGCGGTGGAGGACATGGACGCACCGGAGGGCTATGTCTACGTCAAGGTCGAGACCGGCGTCAGCGACGACAGCTACACCGAGATCAAGAGCGGCCTGCAGGAGGACGACACGGTGGCCTACGACACCAGCTCTGTGTCGGATGACTATTACAGCGACAGTCACAGCGACAGTATCTGGTAAGGAGGTGTCCCATGAGTGCTCTGATTGAATTTGAGCAGGTGTGCAAGTATTATCAGATGGGCGATACGCTGGTAAAGGCCGCCGACCACATCACGATGAAGATCGAGAAGGGGGAGTTCGTGGCCATCGTGGGCCAGTCCGGTTCGGGCAAGTCCACCTGCATGAACATCATCGGCTGTCTGGACGTCCCCACCTACGGCATCTACCGGCTCAATGGCCGGGATGTGGGCAGGATGAACCGGGACGAGCTGGCGGATGTGCGCAACGAGATGCTGGGCTTCATCTTCCAGCAGTACAACCTGCTGCCGAAGCTGACCCTTTTGGAGAATGTGGAAGTTCCCCTTGTGTATGCGGGCATCCCCGCCGCACAGCGCCACGCGACGGCAAAGGCTGCCCTTGAGCGGGTGGGTCTGGGCAATAAGCTCAAAAACCTGCCCAACCAGCTTTCCGGCGGTCAGCAGCAGCGTGTGTCCATTGCCCGTGCGCTGGCCCGCGGCCCGGCGGTCATCCTGGCCGACGAGCCGACCGGTGCATTGGACTCCCACACCAGCCGCGAAGTTCTGGGAATGCTCCAGGATCTGCACAAGCAGGGCAATACCGTCGTCCTCATCACCCACGACAACTCCATTGCTGTGCAGGCCGAGCGCATCATCCGCCTCGAAGATGGCCGCGTCGTCTACGATGGCGACGCCCACGCACCCGAGGCAGTCGTTCAGCCGAACTTCATGATGGCAGAGCCGAAAGCCGGAGAGGAGGGGACGCAGGCATGATAAAGGAGACCTTCAAACAGGCCGTCCAGAACGTCTTGAGCAACAAAGTCCGCACCTTCCTCACCATGCTGGGCATCATCATCGGCGTCATGGCCGTCATCGTCATCGTCGGCCTCGGCAACGGCATGACCCACATGATGCAGGACTTCTACTCCGACATGGGCAGCGATATTCTGGCCGTCAACATCATGACCGCCAGCACCCGCTCGGTGGAAGTGAACGATGTGTACAGGATCATCAATGAAAAGCCCGAGTATTATAAGGGTCTTTCGCCGATTGCCAGCGCCGGCAGCGACACGCTGCGGGTGGCGGGCGAGAAGTACCGCCGCACCTACATCAGCGGCGTCAACGAAGATTACACGACCATCAACAACTACAAGGTGGCCAAGGGCCGGGGCATCCAGTACACCGATTTGATAGACAACAAGAATATCTGTGTCATCGGCGACTATGTGGACCGCAGGATCTTCGGCGGCAACGGTCTCGGCAGCACCCTCAAGGTAGGCGCCAGCGAGTACCGCATCGTGGGCGTGCTGGAGGGCCGCTCCAGACCCGCCGCCCAGTACGAGGGCGGCAACGACGACATTGTTCTTATCCCCTATACCACCCTGATGAGCGTCAACAACACCAGCAGTGTCAGCCAGTACTATGTGGTCCTGCAGGACGCGGACCACTCGGATGAGGCACAGGAGTATATGCAAAAAAGCATCAAGAAGCTGGTCAGCAAGGACGACTATGTCTACGTCCAGAGCCTGAGTGCGGCAATGGCGCAGATGTCCTCCATGATCAACGTCATGGTGGGCGTCCTGACGGCCATTGCGGGCATCTCGCTGCTGGTCGGCGGCATCGGCATCATGAACATCATGCTGGTGTCCGTCACCGAACGCACCCGTGAGATCGGTATCCGCAAGGCACTGGGCGCACAGGAGAGCACCATCCTGACCCAGTTCGTCGTGGAGGCCGGCGTCACGTCGGCGCTGGGCGGCTGCCTCGGCATCGTGCTGGGCTACGTCGTGTCGGCCATTATCAACCAGATCCTTCCGTATATCCTGACGGATATTACCCTGAACGTCACCCCCTCGGCGGGCGCAGCAGCCATCGCCTGCGGCATCGGTATCCTGTTCGGCTTCCTGCCGGCCCGCCGTGCCGCCAGCCTGAACCCCATCGAAGCGCTCAGATATGATTAAGGAGTTTACCATGAAAAAACGATTCCTCGCATTCCTGCTGGCTGTCTGCGTGGCTGTTTCCATGCTGGTGCTGCCCGCCTCTGCGGTCGGCTCCAACGCGGCAGTCCAGACGGCGACGGCACTGGGCGGTCTGACCGCCGGGCAGGCCGGTTCTCTGGGTGCGCCCCTCACTCGTGGGCAGGCGGCCCGCCTCCTCACCGCATTCTCTGCTTACCGCGATACAACCACGGCACAGGGCCGCACCGGCCGCCTCTACAGCGATGTGGACAGCGACTCTCCCTATGCGGTCTACGTCCGCACCGCTGTCCAGAACGGCTGGATGACCGGCTACTCCGACGGCAGCTTCCGCCCGGACAACACCGTCACGCTGGAAGAAGCCTGCACCATGGCGCTGCGCCTGCTGGGCTATGATGTGGCAAAGCTGGGCGGTACCTTCCCCACAGCTCAGCTCAGCAAGGCCAGCGCACTGGGCCTGCGCAATGAGATCAATGCCCGTCAGGGCGAGACTCTGACCCTCGAGCAAGGTACCATGCTCTTCTACAACGCCCTCACCGCTATGAACGGCAGCGGTCAGGTCTACGCTTCCACCCTGGGCTTTGCCGTGAGCAACGGCCAGGTGGACATCTCTTCGGTCCTGCTGGACAACGTCAAGGGCCCCTTCGTGGCAGATGCTTCCACCGTCCTGCCCTTCGCCCCGGCGGCCATCTACCGCAACGACGAAGTCACCACCTCTGCGGCCCTCTCTCCCTATGATGTCTACTATTATAACGAGAGCGCCCGCACCGTCTGGCTCTACAACAAGCGCGCCGCAGGCCGCGTGACGGCTGTCTCGCCCTCGGCCAGCGCTCCGACCTCTGTGACCGTGGCCGGCGTCACCTACACCATCGCCTCGCCCTCTGTGGCCTACCAGCTGTCTTCTCTGTCCGGCGGCGGCGTGGGCCAGGTGGTCACTCTGCTGCTGGGCATGAACGATGCAGCTGTCTCCGTCCTCACCGGCGACGCGGCAGACGCTGTGTTCTACGGCGTGGTCCAGTCCTCATCCCGCACCCTTGTGGAGACGAACAGCGCTGAGGTGCAGCAGGCTGTCTCGGTCATGTGTACCGACGGCACCGCCCGCACCGTCAACGTGGATAATAAGCTCAATTTCCCGGCCGGCAAGCTGGTGGAGATCAGCGTGGACGGTGACGGCGAACGCGTCCAGTCCATCTCGCCCCGCTCGACCAGCGGCACCGTCAGCGCCGACGGCACCGCGCTGGGCGACACCCCGTTTGCAGACAACGTGCAGATCATTGATACGACGTCGGAGGGTGTGGCTGGGGCAGTTCGCCCCAGCCGCCTATCGGGGGTAACTCTGAGCGAAAGCGACGTCCGCTACTACACCACCAATTCTGCGGGCCAGATCGACCGGGTCATCCTCGACGATGTGACCGGTGACCTGTGGGAGTACGCTGCGCTGGATTCTGTCCGCCGCCTGACGGACGAAGCCGCCAAGAAGATCGACAAAAAGATCAGCGACAAGGCACAGGACGCCGCAAGAGAGGCCGCAGGCCTCCCCGCTGCGACCACCACCAAGGCAGCCAAGACCGATGAGGAGACCTTCCAGGATGTGAAGAACATCCTTGTCCCCAGCACCAGCGATGTGCTCTACGGTCTCATCGACGGCAGTGTCGTCAGCTCTACCTGGAACACCCTTACAGGCAAGACGGACCAGCTGTTCAGCTATGTGCTCCGCCGCACCGGCGACAGCGTGGGCGGTACGCTGGGCGATTTCCTCAACTATCTGGGCGAGGGCGCGACCTACGTCTGCTACTCCGGCGGCAAGCAGGTGGCCTACAGCACCGCAACCAAGTACCCCGTTATCGCAGGCGGCATCGCCATCGGCCGTTCTGCCGACGGCAAGGCCATCAACCGGATGCTCCAGCTCTCGCCGGTAGTCATCGATAAGCTGGGCGCAGCTTCGGTCATGAGCGGCGACAAGCGCTATGAGACCGCCGACGATATGCAGGTGTATCTGTGGTCGAACGGCCAGTATTTCGCCACCTCGCTGCCCAAGATCAACACCGAGGATTATAAGCTCATCGGCTGGTACGACAACTTCGGCTGCTCCGGCGGCAGGAAGATCCGTATCCTTGTGGCCGTCAAGACGAACTGAGCCTGAAATTTTCCAATCACAGAACAGCAGCCTCGCGGCAGATGAAGCGGGGCTGCTGTTTTATTGCGCTGCAAATTTGATGTTGAATTTTACAGCACATCTGTTATACTAGACTTGAAAGGAGCTGATCTTATGCCGAACATCAAACCTATTTCCGATTTGAGAAACTATACCGAGGTGCTGCGGGATGTCGAGGAAGGGGCACCGGTCTTTCTGACCAAGAATGGCCGCGGCCGGTACGCTATCGTGGATATGCACGATTATGAAAAGGCACAGGCTACCATCCGGCTCATGAACGAAATTGCCAAGGGCCGCCGTTCAGGGGAGACGGAAGGTTGGCTGACGCTGGAGGCCGTAGAGAAAAATCTCGGAATTGCCGATGAATAAAGTGATAGTAGCACCGAAAGCACAAGGTGATCTTTTAGAGATTCGGGATTATATTTCGGATGAGTTGCAAAATACAGCTGCGGCTAAAAAGGCAGTGGCTAAAATTACAAAGAAAATTCGGATATTGCAGGAACATGCATTGATGGGAGCGCCGTTAGCCTCCGTCTCCGACGCAAACAGTGACGAGAGGTTTCTGGTCAGCGGAAGCTATCTGATCTTTTACCATGTGAATGGCAGTGATGTGTTCATCGACCGTGTGCTTTACGGGCGCAGAGACTATCTGCGGGTGCTGTTTGGAGACAGCATCAAAGAGGAAACCGAATAAGCTGTCGGGAGGCCCCGCTTTGCGGGGCCTCCTTTCGTTCTCCTATTTGCCACACGCCCTATTTCGTGTTACAATAAAAACCAGAAAAATTGCGGAAAAAGGAGGTGCGGCAATGATACGCATTGCTCTGGTCGAGGACGAGGCAGAGGTGCGGGCGCAGCTTCAGGGCTATGTGCAGCGGCACACCCGGCAGTACGGCACCGGGTTTGCGGTGACAGAGTTCGCCGACGGCATGGAGCTGCTGGATGATTACCGCCCGGTGTACGACATCCTGTTTCTGGACGTGGAGATGAAGCATCTGGACGGCATGGAGACGGCCCGGCGGGTGCGGGAGCTGGACAAGGACGTCATCATCGTTTTTATCACGAATATGGCGCAGTACGCCATCGGCGGGTACGCCGTGGGCGCGCTGGACTATGTGCTCAAGCCGGTGCCTTATTTTGCGTTTTCGCAGCAGCTGCGCAAGGCCGAAGAACAGCTGCGCCGCCGCGTACGGCATTATCTGGCCCTGCCGGTGGAGGGCGGGATGCGGCGGCTGGATTCGTCCCTCATCTATTATCTGGAAAGCGAGGGACACCGCGTCCATTTTTATACCGAAGAGGGCGATTTCGTGGCGGCAGGCACCCTGAAAGCATTCGAGGAAAAGCTGGCCGAGCGGCCCTTTGCCCGCTGCAACAGCGGCTACCTTGTCAATCTGGCACAGGTGAAGAGCGTGCAGCAGGGGATGGTGCAGGTGGGAGCCTACGAATTGCAGGTCAGCCGCCCCCGGCGGAAAGCCTTCCTCGCGGCGCTGGCCGACCACATCGGGGGTGAGGGCGCATGACGGCACTGCCCAGCATCCCGCGCCTGTATACGGCGCTGGCCGAGTGTCTGGCCGTGGGCATCTACGCCCTGCCGCTGGGCATCCGCTTCGGCAAAACGGCCGCCATCGCTGCCAGTGCGGCATGGGCGCTGGCCCTGAGTGCTTTTTTGCAGGCCACGGGCAGCGTTCCGCTGGCGTGGTGGATCCCCTGCATGGCGGCAGCTGTGGGGATACAATATTTATACCTCTGGGTCACCCGCACCATCTCCCTGCTGGAAGCGGGCTATGTCTGCGCCCGGGCCTTCGTTCTGGCAGAGCTGGCGGCCAGCGCCGAGTGGCAGCTGCACTGCTTCCTCTGGCCTCAGCGCAGCGGGGCCGACGGCCTGTCACTGCTGCTTCTGGTGGTGGTCTACGGCGGCGTTTTCGGCTGCATCTGGGTGCTGGAGCATAAGCATAAAAGTCCCAAGGGCCATATCGTCATCAGCGGAAAAGCGGCCCTCGTGGCCGTCGTCATGGCGGCGATGGTCTTCACGGTGAGCAACCTGCTGTTCTTGGGCGACCGCGAGGTGGACATGAGCGTCTACTACATCCGCACGCTGGTGGACATCTGCGGCGTGCTCATCCTGACGGTCCAGCACGAACAGCTGCGGGAGGCGGCGCTCCACAGTGAGCTTGCCGCCATGGACGAGGTGCTCCACCGCCAGTACGAGCAGTACAAGCGGAGCAAGGAGGGCATCCGGCTCATCAACAGCCGCTATCATGCGCTGAAAATTCAAATCGCGGACATCCGCGCCGAGCGCGACCGGGCCAAGCAGGACGCGGCTCTGGCCCGGATGGAGAGCGGCCTCCGGCAGTATGAAGCCGAGAACAAGACTGGCAACCCGGTATTGGATACCCTATTGACCGCCAAAAGCATGGACTGCCAGCAGCGCGGCATCAACATGACCAGCGTGGCCGACGGCAGCCAGCTGGGCTTTCTGAGCACGCGGGAGCTGTGTACCCTCGTGGGTGCGCCGCTGGACAACGCCATCGAGAGCGTGCTGGCCGAGCCCGACCCCGAAAAGCGTCTGCTGCGGGTGGCCATCTATAACCAGAGCGGCTGCGTGATGCTCCGCTTCGAGAACTACTGCGCCCAGCCCGTGGAACTGGGCGCGGACGGTCTGCCCGTCCACAACGCCCACGGCGGCTACGACCTGCAGGGCGTGCAGGCGGCCGCCCAGCGCCACGACGGCACCATGACCCTGCATTGGGAGAATGAGTGGTTTACGCTAAGGGTACTGCTGCCGCAGAAATAGCGGGGCACCGTAGGGGCGGATTCCATATCCGCCCGCAAAATTGCCACACACTCTGTAGGGGCGGATGCAAATATCCGCCCGCAGGACTGCTTGGCGGGCAAAGCCAGCTCGCTTCGCGACCCTGCAATGCAAGCATCGACCGTTACAAAAGCTCAAGATAGGGGAGAGGACCTGCACCTCTCCCTTTTTTGCTGCCACAGCAACATGCACAAATGGGAGCGGCTTTGCTTTGTGCAACATCCACATCAATTTTTGATACAGTTTTGCAACTTTTACGGATTATGCCGCAAAAACGGAAGTTTGTGCATTTTTTGAAACAAATCCTTAACAGTATGGTAACATAGTACCAGTTCAACACCGTACTTCTACAAAACGGTGAAAAGATAATTGAGGAGGAAAACAATGAACAACCTGCTTCTTACCCTGGCAAACATGGGCGTCAACCTGGACGACGTTGCCGATGTGGTCAATAACTGCATCCCGCAGCTCATCTTCTTTGGCGTTGTGGTTGCCGCCGCCATTATCGTACTGATCGCTATGGCGGTCAACAAGAAACTGGCCAAGCCCACCAAATTCATGGTGCGCGCCCAGTCCGGCCTGGCCGTGCTGCTGGCTTTCGGCATCATGCTCAACCTGGTTGCCTTTGGCCCTATGAGCACCATGCTCGACCTGGTCACCGGCAACGGCACTATCACCGAAGAATCTGGTGCAGAGGCCAACGCCCTGTGCACCGAGATTGCCGAGGAAGGCATCGTCCTACTGCAGAACGATGACAACGAACTACCCCTCGCGTCCGGCAGCAACCTGAACGTCTTTGGCTGGGCTTCTGTCGGCCCTGTCTACGGCGGCTCCGGCGCCGGCGCGATCTCTGCCGATCGTCCCACCGTCAGCCTGCTGGATGGCCTGCACAACGCCGGCATCAACACCAACACCGAGCTGAGCGATTTCTACACCGCTTACTGCGCCGAGCGCCCGATGCTGGGTTACATCAACCCTAACTGGACCTTGCCCGAGCCCACCGCCGCCAGCTACACCCAGGAGCTGATCGACAACGCCAAGTCTTTCTCTGACACTGCGATGGTCGTCATCAGCCGTGTTGGCGGCGAGGGTGCTGACCTGCCCACCGATATGAGCACCGTCAACTACACCGACAACTCCACCGAGTACAAGGACTTCGAGGACGGCCAGCATTACCTCTCCCTGAGCAAGACTGAGCGCGACATGGTCGACCTCGTCTGCTCCAACTTCGACAACGTTGTGCTGGTTTACAATGGTGCCAATACTTTGGAAATGGGCTTCGTGAATGATTACCCCCAGATCAAGAGCGTCATTTGGTGCCCCGGCACCGGTCAGACCGGCTTCAACGCTCTGGGCGAGATTGTTGCCGGTGAGGTCAACCCCTCCGGCCACGCTGCCGACACTTTCGTCTATGACCTGACCGCAGCTCCTTACTTCAACAACATCGGCGACTTTACTTACACCAATGCGGATTCCGTTGGTTACACCGCTGCCGGCTTGTTTGGCCGTGATCCAGAGCTGGTTACCCCGCACTTCGTCAACTATGTTGAGGGCATCTACGTCGGCTACAAGTTCTACGAGACTGCCGCTGCCGAGGGCCTGATCGACTATGACAAGACCGTTCAGTATCCCTTCGGCCGCGGCCTGTCCTACACCACCTTTACCCAGAAAATCGACTCCATGACCGAGGCTGACGGCACCATCACCCTGGATGTCACCGTCACCAACACCGGCAGTGTGGCCGGTAAGGACGCCGTGCAGGTCTACTTCAACCCGCCGTACACCGATGGCGGCATTGAGAAGGCTTCCGCCAACCTCGTCACCTTCGGCAAGACCGACTCCATTGAGCCGGGCGCTTCCCAGACCTTGACCCTGACCTTCAACACCGAGGACATGGCCAGCTTTGACAGCAAGGACAAGGGCTGCTACGTGCTGGAAGAGGGCGACTATATCATCAGCATCAACGAGGATTCCCACACGGTGCTGGATTCCAAGACCTACAATGTCGCTTCCACCATCGTCTATGACGAGTCCAACCCCCGCAGCACCGATGCCGAGGCTGCAACCACCAAGTTCGACTTCGCTGACGATAAGCTCGTCACCCTGTCCCGTGCAGGCCATTTTGCCAACTATGCCGAGGCTGTCGCCGTTCCCTCCGACTTCACCATGTCTGAGGAGAGCATGAACACCATGTACACCGACCACAACTGGAACCCTGAGGACTTCAACGACCCCAACGATGAGATGCCCGTTACCGGCGCCAACAACGGCCTGAAGCTGGCTGACCTGCGCGGTGCTGACTACGACGACGAGCGTTGGGATACCCTGCTCGACCAGATGACCGTCACCGAGATGGATGACCTGATCGCCCTGGGCGGCTACCAGACCAAGGCCGAGGCCAGCGTTGACAAGTACGCGACCATCGACTGCGACGGCCCCGCTGCCATCAACAACAACTTTACCGGCGTTTCGTCCATTGGCTTCCCGTCCGAGATCATCATCGCTTCCACCTTCAACACCGACCTGGCCCGCCGCTACGGCGAGAGCATCGGCCGCATGGGCAGCGAGATGAACGTCACCGGCTGGTACGCCCCCGCCATAAACGGCCACCGTTCCGCCTTTGACGGCCGTAACTTCGAATATTACTCTGAGGACAGCGTCCTCGCCGGTTACATCGGTGCCAGCTCCATTGCCGGTGCCCAGAGCTACGGCGTCTACGCTTACATGAAGCACTTTGCCCTGAACGACCAGCAGACCAACCAGAGTAAGCTGCTCTGCACCTGGGCTGACGAGCAGGCTATCCGCGAGATCTACCTGCGTCCCTTCGAGATCAGCGCCAAGGTCGGCGGCTGCAAGGCCGTCATGTCCAGTTGGAACTATATTGGCAACCAGTGGGCCGGTGCCTGCAATGCACTGCTGAACGGCGTGCTGCGCGGCGAGTGGGGCTTCCGCGGTATGGTCATCACCGACGGCTTCCACTTCACTGACTACATGGATTCCGATAGGGCCATCCGCAACGGATGCGACCTGATGCTGAAGAACTACGATGTTGCCACCAACCACCTGACCGATACCACCAGTGCTACCGGCGTTAAGGCTATGCGTCAGGCTTGCAAGAACATCATGTACACCGTGGTCAACTCCCGCGTTTACGACCCCGCCAACACTGTTTCTACCCCCATCTGGCGTATCGCTATGATCGTGGTCGACGTGCTGCTGGCTGTACTGCTGGTCGTGCTGGAAGTTCTCACCTTCAAAAGCTACAAGAAGAAAAAGGCACAGTAAAGCGTAATTTGTAAGCTGTGCAGCTGCCCTGCGGTTCATCGCCGCCGACTTTGCGCGGTTGTGCGGTGGGCCGCAAGGCTTTTTTGAAAAAAGGAAACACCTTATGCAAAAGAAACAACTGCAAGCTTTGACACTTGAACAAAAATGCGCCCTGCTCTCCGGCGGGGGGACCTTTACCACCCGCGCTCTGCCGGGCAAGGGCATCCCGGCCATCACCCTTTCGGACGGCCCCAACGGTGTCCGCAAGCAGGCCGGCGCCGCCGACCATCTGGGCCTCAACCCCAGCGTTCCGGCAACCTGTTTCCCGACCTCTTCCGCCACTGCGTGCAGCTGGGATGAGAAGCTGGGCGAAGCCGTGGGCGAGGCACTGGGCGAGGAAGCCGCCGCACAGGAAGTGGCTGTCCTGCTCGGCCCCGGCCTGAACATCCAGCGCAGCCCCCTTTGCGGCCGCGACTTCGAGTATTTCTCGGAGGACCCCATCCTCGCGGGCAGGATGGCCGCTGCCTATGTGCGGGGCATCCAGAAAAACGGCATCTCTGCCTGCCCCAAGCACTTTGCGGTCAACAGTCAGGAGCTGCGCCGCATGGCCAGCGACTCGGTGCTCGATGAGCGCACCCTGCGGGAGTTGTATCTGACCGGCTTCGAGATCGTGGTCAAAGAGGCAAAGCCCAAGACCATCATGACCTCCTACAACCTCATCAACGGCACCTACGCCAACGAGAATGCCCACCTGCTGCAGGACATTCTGCGGAAGGACTGGGGCTTCGACGGGGCCGTCGTCACCGACTGGGGCGGCTCCAATGACCACGCCCTCGGCGTGAAGAACGGCTCCACCCTCGAAATGCCCTGTCCCGGCGGCGACTCCATCCGGGAGCTGATGAAGGCCGTACAGGACGGCAAAATTTCCGAGGCCGACGTGGACGCCCGCCTCGACGAGATGCTGGAGCTGGTGCTCTCCACCCACGCTGCGGTGGAAAAAGCGCCC
>OHLL01000403.1_pt1 | contig 18701 bp, 14 predicted proteins | sample 1569031 | NCBI WGS metagenome assembly OHLL01 (sample SAMEA3879606, study PRJEB24766) | human gut metagenome | biome: human-associated habitat; feature: feces | place: USA | collected 1985/1987 | reverse complement strand
AAACAGATGCCTGCGGAACGGTCTCCGTCCCCATCGGGCGGAAGGAGGGCTCGGCCATCCAGCGGATCCCGGACCCGGACCACGGAGAGGCCGCGGCCACCCGGTATGAACGGCTTCTGTATAATAAAAACACGGATCTGTCGCTCCTGCGTCTCCGTCTTGAGACAGGACGCACCCACCAGATCCGTGTCCATATGAAATATATCGGCCATCCCCTTCCCGGGGACTTTCTCTACAATCCCGACTTCCGGTACATCCGCCGCCAGGCCCTGCATTCGGTCAGACTTTCCTTTCCCCATCCGTTCACGGGAGAGGTCCTGATCTTTTCTGCCCCGCTGCCGGAGGATATGGCAGCCCTTTTTGACTGAGTTTGTGTATTTCGTGAAAAGTAAGTGAAAGCTAAGCCCAAATTCTGTGTCAATGCTTGTTTCGGCGCCGGCAGGGTGTATAATAAATAGAGTTATTCTTGTCAAAAAAACTGTCCTGATGCGGCAGCGTGTCGATAACAGAGAAAAGAGACAAATCAGAATCTCCTGAAGATACAGGAAGGAGCATCCTTTTTGCTGGAAGATAAAACAACTGAAACGCGGCAGGACGAGCCAGCCGGTGCGCCGCGGCACACCGGCTTCCGCGCAAAGCTGCGCTCGCTTTGGGCGCAGCTCCAGTGCGTCCGTCTGCTGCGCCGCCACCGGCGGTATCGCCGCCGCAGACACCGGCTGGACAATGTCTCCCGGAAGCTGCGCTCGTCGAAGCTGGTATTGCGCGTTGGCGCAGTGCTCTACGCACTGGGCTTTGGCGCGGAGTATGCTGCCGTGCGGGTGGGACGTGCCGTCAAGTACGCCGCTCTCTGGGCTGCTGGATGCATCCGCCGCTTTGCGAAGGCTCTGGCGGAGACGGCGTTCCCCGGCGCAGCGCAGGTGGCCAAAGACCTGTTTGGCCCCATCGTGCTGTTTGCGAAGGGCACCGTGTCCCTTCTCATCCATGCCCACCGCATCCGCAGGGAGCAGGGCTTCGGTGCAGCATTTGAGGCCAGCGTCCACTACTTCAAAAACGGCGTCCGCCGCAACCTCAGTCTGCTGCCCCGCATGGCGATGTATGCCCTGCCCATCTGCGCACTGGCGCTGGGCGCGGCAGTGTTCCAATATGTCATCCACCAGCCTTATGCACTGGCCGTCCGGGTCAACGGCGAAACCGTGGGCTATGTGGCGAATGAGGACGTCTTCAACACGGCCCGCGAGGACGTGATGGAGCGTATCAGCTACGCCGGCACCGACAAGACCGAGTGGACCATCGAGCCGAGCTACACCCTCGCCATCGCCCACCACATGATGGACGAAAACGAGATGGCAAACGCCATCATCCAGAGCGCCGGCGACCAGATCAGCGAAGGCACGGCTCTTTATCTGGACGGCGAGTTGACGGCAGTGTGCAGTGACGGCAACGCGCTGCGGGATTACCTCGCCGCCATGCTCGACCCCTACGAGGAAGAAGAGAACGGCCCCGATGTGAGCGTGGGCTTCAACAAGCAGGTCACGCTGGAAGACGGCCTCTACTTCAAGGAAGGCTTGCAGGATTTTGAGACCGTCCGGCAGGAGCTGGTGGGCGTGAAGCAGGCTCAGAAGGTCTACACCGTCAAGGCGGGCGACACCCTCTGGTCCATCGCACATAACAATGACCTGACCTTCCGTGAGCTGTGCGCCCTCAACCCGGAGTTCAAGGGTGAGCCGCTGAGCGAGACGTCCAGCATCCTTGAGGGCGACCACCTCGTCATCACCAAAGAAGAGGCTGGCCTTGAGGTGCGCATCACCCGCATCGAGACCCGTGAGGAAGAGATCGCATTCTCCACCGAGACGACAAGATCCAACGAATATACGAAGGGAACCACCAAGGTGCTCCAGGAGGGCGAGAACGGTCTGCGCCGTGTGACCCTCCAGAACGTCTACGACACCAAGAATATCCTTGTGGACCAGAGCGTGCTTTCCACCGAGGTCATCAAGGAGCCGGTGAACAAGAAGGTGGTCGAAGGCACCAAGAAGGTGACTTCCAGCACCAAGTACATCACCGGCAGCGGCCGGTTCATCTGGCCTGTGCCGAACTACCGCTACTGCTCGCGCTGGTACGGCGGACGCCACAAGGGCGTGGACATCTGCGCCCCGGCCGGTACGCCCATCTACGCCTCCGCAGGCGGCACCGTCGCAAAGGCGGGTTACAACAAGGCCGGTGCAGGTACGGGCTATGGCTACTCGGTCATCATCAACCACGGCGGCGGATACAGCTCTGTGTATGCACACTGCCTGTCCCTGACCGTCAGCGCGGGCCAGACCGTCAAGCAGGGCCAGCTCATCGGCTATCTGGGCAGCACGGGCCGTTCCACCGGCAACCACTGCCACTTCGAGATACGTCTCAATGGTTCGTACATTCCCCCGCAGAACGTATTCCCGGGGAAGAAATAAACCTCTCCGTCACGCCTGCGGCGCGCCACCTCCTCTAAAAAGGGGAGGCTATGGCATGTCGGCTGACATTCGGCGGAATGAAAAAAGCTTTTGGGTAACGCAAGGCGGCGGACTCCGCTGCCTAGATAAAATTCATAAAAAGGAGATAATTATTATGGCTACTCCTCACATCAGCGCCGAAAAGGGCGATTTCGCAAAGACTGTCCTGATGCCGGGCGACCCCCTGCGCGCAAAGTTCATTGCTGACACCTTCCTGAAGGATGTCCGTCAGGTGACGGGCGTCCGCGGGATGCTGGGCTTCACCGGCACCTACGAGGGCCGTCCCATCAGCGTGATGGGCAGCGGCATGGGGATGCCCTCCATCGGCATCTATTCCTACGAGCTGTTCAAGTTCTACGATGTGGACAACATCATCCGCATCGGCTCCGCCGGCAGCTACACTGCCGACGCCAAGCTGTTCGACACCGTGCTGGCTGCCGGTGCGGTCAGTGAGTCCAACTATGCCCGCGTCCAGAGCGGCAACGACCACGACATCACCTTCCCCAGCGAGACTCTGAATGATAAGCTGCGCGCCTCCGCCAGGAAGCAGGGCATCAAGCTCATCGAGGGCAACATCCACTCCTCCGATGTTTTCTACCGTCAGCCCTCCGACGCAAAGCCCACCTACTGGGAGCTGCTGCGCGACGAGCGCGGCTGCCTCTGCGTGGAGATGGAGAGCTTTGCTCTGTTCGCCAACGCCGAGGTGCTGGGCAAGAACGCCGCCTGCCTGCTGACCATCTCCGACAGCTTTGTCTCCCCGGAGATCACCACCGCAGAGCAGCGCCAGAAGAGCTTCACCGATATGATGAAGGTCGCACTGGGCGCGGAGTACTAAGAGCTTTTTGGATCAAAGAGGGCCGCTGTGGTTGCAGCGGCCCTCTTTTTCGACGCAGAGGCGGCGGCTTTGCTTGCACTTCTTAAAAGAATGATTTATACTTAAATACACGACACAGAAGAATGTACGACACAGAAGGGAATGAGGCCGATGAACAGAGAAACGGTGAACATGGTGCGCAGTCCGATTTCTGTGGAGGGGAACATCCGGCTTGTTCCGTATTATCCGGCCTACGATACAGCACTTGCGTGGTATCAGGATGCACAGCTCTGCAAACAGGTAGATAACAGGGACTTCGTTTATGATTTGCCACTGCTGAAGCGGATGTATCATTATCTGGACACACACGGGGAACTGTTTTATATCGAGTATCGGGGTGTGCTTTGTGGTGACGTCAGCCTGCGGACGACCGGCGAGCTGGCCATCGTCATCTGCAAGGAGTACCAGAATAAACACATCGGGCGGAAGGTCATCGAAAAAATGCTGGAGCTGGCTCGGGAAAGGGGCTTGGCGGAGTGCTTCGCGCACATCTATTCCTTCAATACCCAGTCGCAGAAAATGTTTGAATCCATTGGCTTCGTCCCGCAGGACGAAGAACGCTATATCTACAAATTGCAAAAAGGAGAACCGACTATGACAAAACTGACTCTGGAAGAAAAGCAGGAGCTCATCCGGATGGCCCTTGCGGCCAGGGAGAGGGCTTACGTGCCTTACAGCGACTTTATGGTGGGCGCTGCCCTGCGCGCCGAGGATGGCCGCATCTTCACCGGCTGCAACGTGGAGAATGCCGCCTTTACCCCCACCAGCTGCGCCGAGCGGACGGCCCTGTTCAAGGCTGTGGCCGAGGGCGTGACCAGGTTCACCGACATCGCCGTGGTGGGTGCGCGCCGGGGCGAAGTCAACAAGCAGATCACCTCGCCCTGCGGCGTCTGCCGTCAGGCGCTGTTCGAGTTCGGCGGCCCGGAGCTGAATGTCATCATGGCAAAAAGCCCGGACGATTTCATCGAGCGCAGCATGGACGAGCTGCTGCCCTTCGGCTTCGGTCCCTCCAACGTGGCAGGCAACAAGGCCGTGGAAGACTGAACACAGCTGCGCGAAAAAGGCCGGGCGGAGCGGATTTTCCGGGATAAGTATGATTTTTTTACAATTTTGATAAAATATTTGTAAATGTTTTGTAATCGGAAAAGGCTTGCATCTGCCGCTTCTTCCCGCTATACTTGAGCCAGTAAATGTGCAAGTGCGCACATTTCGTCAACAAAACGCGGTTAATTAAAATAAAAGGAGAGTTTTCATTATGATGATTTCTCGTCGTAACTTCCTGGCAGTGGCTGGCGCCGCTGCTGCTGCCGCTGCTCTGACTGCCTGCGGCGGTTCTTCCTCTTCCACTGCTTCCTCTGCAGCTGCCTCCACCAGCGCAGCCGCTTCCACCGCTGAGGGCGGCGAGAAGATCGTGAAGGTCGCTCTGACCTGCGACACCGGCACCATCGACGATGAGAGCTTCAACCAGGCCTGCTGGACCGCTGTTTCCGGCTACATGGGCGATGACTGCCAGTACTACATCCCCGAGGCTGACGCTTCCGATGAGGACCGCGAGACCATGATCCGTCAGGCTGTCAACGACGGCGCTGATGTCATCGTCTGCGTCGGCTACCTGTACGGCGCTTCTCTGGCATGGGCTGCTGACCAGTACCCCGATGTCAAGTTCATCGCCATCGACGTCACCCAGGGCGACATCGGCACCGACGCCATCCCCGCAAACTGCTACTGCATCACCTTCAAGGAGGAGCAGGCAGGTTATCTGGCCGGCTACGCTGTCGTTAAGGACGGCAAGACCAAGCTGGGCTTCCTCGGCGGCATGGCTGTCCCCGCTGTCATCCGTTACGGCTACGGCTATGTGCAGGGCGCTGACGCCGCTGCTCAGGAGCTGGGCACCAACATCGACATCAACTACTTCTACGGCGGCCAGTTCTACGGCGACGCAAACATCACCTCCCGTATGGAGGGCTGGTACTCCAACGGCACGCAGGTCGTCTTCGCCTGCGGCGGCGGCATCTACACCTCCGCTGTTGAGGCTGCTCTGAAGAACAACGGCTATGTTGTCGGCGTTGACGTTGACCAGAACTACATCGGTGTCAACGGCGTGGCAGACGGCTCCTTCGCTTACAACCCCTTCATCACCTCCGCTATGAAGGGCCTGACCGAGGCTGTCAACACCGCTCTGTCCGACATCGAGGCAGGCGATTGGAGCAACATCGCTGCTTCCAACGGCAATTTCGGTCTGGAGGACGGCGACTACGTCGGCCTGCCCACCGATGCTGACAGCTGGAACTTCAAGACCTTCACCACCGACGAGTACGAGGCTCTGAAGAACAAGATCAAGAGCGGCGAGATCACTGTGGACAACAGCTCTGACGACAGCACCAAGCCCACCGTCAGCGAGTTCACCACCGTCAACTACATCCAGTAATCAGAAACTTCCCGGGCGGGGCGCTTTGCAAAGGGCGTCCCGCCTTTTTTGTGTGCTTTTTTCAAGACGAGGAAGGAATGTTCGTCAAAATGCACAAAAGTGATACTTATGATATGGCAAAACACTAAATTTTCAAAAAGAAGTGTGCAAAACAGCAAAAATACGGTATAATGGGCATTAGAATAGTATAAGTGTCGCTTGGACACGAAAGGAGAGTGAGCAGATTGGCAGAGGATTTTGTGATCGAGATGCTCCACATCACCAAGGAGTTCCCGGGCATCAAGGCAAACGACGACATTACCCTGCAGCTGCGCAAAGGTGAGGTCCATGCCCTGTTGGGCGAGAACGGCGCAGGTAAAAGCACCCTGATGAGCGTGCTGTTCGGCCTGTATCAGCCGGAGGAGGGTAAGATCCTCAAAAACGGCAAGGAGGTCGCCATCCGCAACCCCAACGATGCAAACGCACTGGGCATCGGCATGGTCCACCAGCACTTCAAGCTGGTGGAGTGCTTCAGCGTGCTGGACAACATCATTCTGGGCGTGGAGCCCAACAAGCTGGGCTTTTTGCAGAAGGCCGAGGCCCGCAAGAAGGTCGTGGCCCTGAGCGAGAAGTACGGCCTGCGTGTTGACCCCGATGCGCTCATCAGTGATATTTCGGTGGGTATGCAGCAGCGCGTGGAGATTTTGAAGATGCTCTACCGCGACAATGAGATCCTCATCTTCGACGAGCCCACCGCTGTGCTGACTCCGCAGGAGATCGACGAGCTGATGGAGATCATGCGCGGGTTCAAGAAGGAGGGCAAGTCCATCCTCTTTATTACCCACAAGCTCAACGAGATCATGGCGGTCGCCGACCGCTGCACCGTCCTGCGCAAGGGCAAGTATATGGGTACCGTGGACATCAAGGACACCACCAAGGAAGAGCTTTCCCGCATGATGGTCGGCCGTGACGTCCAGCTTCAGGTCGATAAAAAGCCCGCTCACCCGGGCGATGTCGTGCTGGACGTGGAGGGCGTCACCATCCACAACGACCAGCGCAAGAAGGACTCCGTCAAGGACGTCACCTTCCAGGTCCGCGCAGGCGAGATCGTCTGTCTGGCGGGCATCGAGGGCAACGGCCAGACTGAGTTCATTTACGGACTCACCGGTCTCGAAAAACTGTCGGGCGGCAAGATCACGCTGGACGGCAAGGACATCACCCGCGAGAGCATCCGCCAGCGCTCTAGGGACGGCATGAGCCACATCCCCGAAGACCGCCACAAGCACGGTCTGGTGCTGGATTACAGCCTCGAGAACAACATGGTGCTCCAGCGCTACTGGCAGCCCGAGTTCCAGAAGGGCGGCTTCATCCAGTCCGATAAAGTCCGCGAGTACTCCGATAAGCTCATCGCTCAGTACGACGTCCGCAGCGGTCAGGGCAGCTCCACCATCGTGCGCAGCATGTCCGGCGGCAACCAGCAGAAGGCCATCATCGCCCGCGAGATCGACAAAGACCCCAAGCTTCTGGTGGCTGTTCAGCCCACCCGCGGCCTGGATGTCGGCGCTATCGAATACATCCACAGCCAGATCGTCGCCGAGCGCGACAGGGGCAAAGCTGTCCTGCTGGTCAGCCTCGAGCTGGATGAGGTCATGAACCTGTCCGACCGCATCCTCGTCATGTACGAGGGCGAGATCGTGGGCGAGTTCGACCCCAAGACCACCACGGTGCAGGAGCTGGGTCTCTACATGGCCGGCGCACGCAAGCAGGGAAAGGAGAGCAAATAAATGAACAAGAAAAAACTTTCCCACAGCAACCTCAACAACTCCATCACCAGTGTGCTGGCCGCTCTGCTGTGCATCGTCATCGGCATGGCTGTGGGCTTTTTCGTGCTGCTGGCCATCAACCCGGCCCACGCATGGGGCGACGGCTTTGTCCGCATCCTCAAGGGCGGCTTCCATGATGCTCCTTACGGCGTCGGCAAGGAGCTGGCCAACGCGGCGCCCCTCATCATGACCGGTCTGTCCGTGGCCTTCGCCTTCAAGACCGGCCTGTTCAACATCGGTGCTGCCGGTCAGTACACGCTGGGCGCTTACGGCGCACTCTACTGTGCCATCATGCTCAAGATGCCCTGGTATGTCTGCCTGATCGTCGCCACCATCCTCGGCGGCATCTGGGGCGCTATCCCCGGCTTCTTCAAGGCTTACTTCAACATCAACGAGGTCATCACCTCCATCATGTTCAACTGGATCGGTTTGTATCTGGTCAATGAGCTTATCTACCAGAACGGCACCGGCCCCATGTACGACGTGCGCAACACCCGTACCCTGAACCTCGGCAAGAACGCTGAGCTGTCCAAGGCGCTCATCCCGGACTTCGGCCTGAACAAGATGTTCCAGACCAACAGCACCACCATCGCGATCTTCCTCGCCGCGGCAGTCGCCATTCTGATCTGGGTCATCCTGAACAAGACCACCTTTGGCTATGAGCTGAAGGCCGTCGGCCTGAACAAGAGCGCCGCCCGCTACGCCGGCATCAACGAGAAGAAGAACATCATCCTCTCCATGGCCATTGCAGGCGCTCTGGCAGGCTTCGGCGCCGGCCTCTACTACCTGTCCAACGTCTCTCAGTGGAACCCGCTGAACTCCACCAGCCTGCCGACCATGGGCTTCAACGGCATCTCTGTGGCCCTGCTGGCAAGCTCCAACCCCATCGGCACCATCTTCTCCGCGATCTTCATCTCCCACATCTCGGTCGGCGGCTCTTTCCTGTCCACCAAGTATTACCCCACCGAGATCTCCGACCTGATCAGCGGTATCATCATCTACCTGTGCGCATTCTCCATGCTGTTCCGTGGCAAGATCCACTCCATGCTGTTCAAGAATGCGGACAAGACCAACGTGAATGCAGAGCCTGCCCCTGCTAAGACCGAAACCAAGAAGGAGGGCAAGTAATATGCTGCTTCTCATCAAGTATACTCTGCTGTATGGCATCGTGCTGATGCTGGTCGCTCTGGGCGGTATGTTCAGTGAGCACTCCGGCATCATCAACATCGCACTGGAAGGCATCATGGTCATCGGCGGTGTGGCGGGTGTCCTCACCCTCACCATGCTGCCCGCGAGCATGCCGGCTTTCGCCACCGTGCTCATCGCTGTGCTGGTGGCGGCTATCGCCGGCATGGTCTACAGCCTGCTGCTGGCCTTCGCGTCCATCAATCTGAAAGCGGACCAGACCATCGGCGGCACGGCCCTGAACCTGCTGGCGACGGCGGTGGCTGTGGTCATCTCCAAGCACTTCAGCGACAGCGGCAGCGCCAAGCTGAACTACTCCAACAAGCCCTTCCTGTTCAGCATCGGCGGTCTGGAGCTGAGCATCTTTGTCCCGCTGGGCATCGCACTGCTCATCATCAGCTACATCGTGCTGTACAAGACCCGCTTCGGCCTGCGTCTGCGCGCCTGCGGCGAGCATCCTCAGGCTGCGGACTCTGTGGGCATCAACGTCTACAAGATGCGCTATGCCGGTGTCGTCATCTCGGGCGCTCTGGGTGCGATCGGCGGTCTGGCCTATATCGTGCCTCCCGTCCAGACCTGGAACTTCGAGGTCGGCGTGGCCGGTGCAGGCTTCCTTGCCATGGCCGTTATGATCTTCGGTCAGTGGAAGCCCTTCCACATCTGCGGCGCAGCCATGTTCTTTGCCGTGTTCAAGAGTCTGGCCAACATCGCCGACTCCACCTTCCTCGCACAGCTCCACTGGTCCAGCAACATCTACAACATGATGCCCTTCGTGGCATCCATGGTCATTCTGGCCTTCACCTCCAAGAACAGCATGGCCCCCAAGGCCGAGGGCATCCCCTACGACAAGGGTTCCCGCTGATTCGAGCGTATTTTCCGGGCGCAGCTGCTTTTCCGGGCGGCTGCGCCCTTTTTGCTTCTTTTTCAACAGATTCCACAAAACAGCGCTTGCTTTTGCGGGAAAATTTGCTATACTTGAATTACAATGTCATACGATTGCCGGAGGCGGGGCAGCGCGGCCCGGGCCGTCGGCGGAGAATATTATTTAGGAGCGTGACCTTATGCGCATTTACGATTTGATCGCCAAGAAACGGGACGGCGGCACCCACAGCCGCGAGGAGTTGGAAGCCATCGTCAACGGCTTCGTCAGCGGCGAGGTGGCCGATTACCAGATGGCGGCCTGGATGATGGCAGTTTATCTGCGCGGCATGACCGACGAGGAGACTGCTGAGCTGACCGATGTGATGGCCCACAGCGGCGTCATGGTAGACCTTTCGCCCATCCCGGGCATCAAGGTGGACAAGCATTCCACCGGCGGCGTGGGCGACAAGACCACGCTGGTCATCGCGCCCATCGTGGCGGCCTGCGGCGTCAAAATCGCCAAGATGAGCGGCCGCGGCCTCGGCCATACCGGCGGCACCATCGACAAGATGGAGAGCGTCCCCGGCACAAAGACCGCCCTCTCGCAGGAGGAGTTCTTTGCACAGGTGAATAAGATCGGCCTGTCGGTCATCGGCCAGAGCGAGGGCATCGCCGTGGCAGATAAGAAGATGTACGCCCTCCGCGACGTCACCGCGACCGTCAGCTGCATCCCTCTCATCGCGTCCAGCATCATGTCCAAGAAGCTGGCCTCCGGCTCCGACGCTATCCTGCTGGACGTCACCACCGGTACCGGTGCGTTCATGAAGACCGTGGACCAGAGCATCGAGCTGGCCAAGCTGATGGTCTCCATCGGCACCCATCATGGCCGCCGCGTCGCTGCGATGATCACCGACATGGACACCCCGCTGGGCCACAACATCGGCAACAGCCTCGAGGTCATGGAGAGCATGGACGTGCTCAAGGGCCGCGGCCCCGCCGACCTGACCGAGGTCTGCCTGCAGCTGGCTGCGAATATGCTGGTGCTGGCCGATAAGGGGTCTCCCGCCGAGTGCCGCGCCATGGCCGAGGCTGTCATCGCGGACGGCTCTGCCTATGCAAAGTGCAAGGAGATGTTCGCGGCTCAGGGCGGCGATACCCGCGTTCTGGACGACTACAGCCTCTTCGAGAAGCCCGCCGCCAGCTATGAGCTGCTGGCCGAAGAGGACGGCTACATCGTCACCAACGACGCCGAGAAGATCGGCTCTGCCAGCGTTCTGCTGGGCGCAGGCCGTCAGAAGAAGGGCGACCCGCTGGACTTCGCCGCCGGCATCACCCTCCACAAGAAGCGCGGCGACTACGTCCACAAGGGCGAGAGCCTCGCCACTTTCTACGGCGCGGCGGATAAGTTCGACGCTGCCGCCGCCGAGTACCGCAGCGGCCTCGTCTACGGCCCTGAAAAGCCCGAGGAAGCCCCGCTGGTCTACGCCCTCGTCACCAAGGACGGCGTGGAGCGGTACTGAGAAGCCCTGAGATAACGCAGAAAAGCCCCGCAGGATTTTTTACGTCCTGCGGGGCTTTTGCTGTCTGTAGGGTCTTAGAAGGTCACTGTGAGGTCTTTTGCGGGGGCTTTGATGTTGGTGGTCTTGTGGATGAGCTGGCCGTTGGCGTCGGTGTAGGCCACCGTCAGCTCATAATTGCCGCGCTTTGCCTTGAGGGCAAAGCTGCCGTTCTCGTCGGCGGTGGTCTGCGCCACGACCTTGCCTTCGCGCAGGAGCGAGATCTTCGCGCCCGGCACGGCGGCCTGGTCGGCCAGCACGACGCGGCCCTTGACGTCAACGGGGGACATCATAATAACGCCTGCCGTGATGGCCGCTGCTGCGCCCACGCCGATGAGGACAGCGGCACCGCTGCCACCACCGCCGCCGCCACCGCCGGAGGAGGAACCGCCGCCGGGGGTGGGGGTAGGTGTGGAGTTGGTGCTGTACTGTGCCGTAATGGAGACTGCTTTGTCGCCCATCGTGAAGGAGGTGGGGGAAGCAGAGCTGTCGTTCAGCGTGACATCACCGCTGTTCATGACCCAGCCGGTGAAGGTCTTGCCCTCGGAAGAGCGGTCATTGGCCACGATGGTGACGACATCGCCGAGAGCAGCGCTGTTGACGGGCTGCTCCGGGTCATCGATGTAAGCGAAGCCGTTCGTGATGGTGATGGCATTTCCGGTGGTGGGAGCGGAGGGCGTGACGATCTCGAGGGAGTCGCCGGAGCTGGATTTTTTGTTGGTGATGGTGACAGTCGTGATGCCGTCTGCGTCCGGCTGGACAGAGATGGTGCCGCTGTCAACATTTTCAGTGTCGGCGTTCTCGGTCGCATATTTTGCGTTGGTGATGCCGTCACCGCTCAGATGCAGGCCGTCGTCGTCGAGGTCGGCGTGGAGAGTGGTGGTGCCGGTGGTGTCCAGCGCCCAGCTGTGCCACGGCCAGCTCTCGTTTACATCGTTCTTGGTCATGAGCAGGTTGACGTCGGTGGGGGCCTCCGCAGTCACATCCACGGTGCGGTCGGCTTCGTTGTAAGTCAACTCGACCGGGCCGCTGGTAGAGATGGAAAGGAGGGTGTCGTTGAGGAGGAGGCTTGTAAGCCCTGTATCAGAAGAAGACGTTTCCAGTGTAAAATCTGAACCATCCGTAGGTGTTGGAACGGAAATCCACAGATTGCCAGCATAGGTGCCGTCTGCCATAGTGGAGCCATCAGGAATGACAGTTATATCGTCGCTATATTCAACTAGTTTGCCATTGGAAGCACGATAGTAAGCACGTCCCCATTTGAGGCTTAAAGAGTAATCACTGTTCACGATGACAAAATTTCCGTCATAATCGGTAGCAGTCTCATTGTCACCGATTCCATAGAAATTTCGCAAGTCGAGGAATTGCAAATCATTCTTGCATAAGAGATAATAATTTATCCGATTGTATGTTACATCACAACTTTCATAAGAAATAGGTAATTGACCTATTTTCTCAGAAAAGAATTTGTGCAAATAAAGAATTTTCTCTTTGGATTGATTGGGATCGTAGACTCGGATGGCGTAATATTCGTGAGTTTCCTCTTGGATGTTAAGCAATAAAATAAAATGGGAACTATGCCCTTCAGAAGCGATAAGGGCAAGAACTGGATAACCGGTATTGAGGCTTGTGACTATTTCGGAAATCGCTTCATCAAAATTGTCGCCACAAAAAACTACACGATCAATAGCTACTTTTCGAAGTGTGGGAGAATACTGTAGGATTTGATAGTAATTTATCAAATCTTGAACGGATTTATCATTGACAGGGGCAGCAAGGTCATATGTAGTTGCAGCAGAAAAAGGAAGTTTATAGGGAGAAATGTAATGGATGGCAGCGACATCAGTCATTCCGAGACAGGAGCCACCCCAGGAGCTAGAGCGACAAAGATCCAACACGGTTTTTACACGAGGAACATAATTCTTTGTCAATAAATCAAATTTTTCATCCGAAAGGGCAAGGGTGGCGTTGATATAGTTCGGCTTTACAATAAAATCAAAAAAGCTGGACATAATGGGATTTGAACGCTTGAAAAAGTAATCAGAATGATTCAAAAAACTTAAATTATCCCGTCCGAAAGTAAACTCCTTCTCATCCTCCGGCCCGGTAGACTGGTAGTGGATAGTGGCGTTTTCAAGAGCAGTGTTCTGATAGTTAGCAACGGAAATATTTTCCCATTGAGATTGTGTGCCAGAAAAATAAACATCTTCAAGAGAATTACACCCATAAAAAGCAGATTCTCCAATCGACACAACGGAAGAAGGAATAGAAATAGATTTGAGGGATGAGCAGTTGTCGAAGGTGCCCTCGTTGATTTGAGGTATACCAGAGGGGATTTCTATATGCTTAAGAGAGGTGCAATTCCAGAAAGCATAACGACCAATATCAACGACATTTTTGGGAATGTTAAAAGAGTCAAGTGAAGTGCATTGATTGAAAGTACCTTCACCAATAGATGTGAGCGTGTCAGGCAGTGAGACACTCTTTAATTTTTTACAATTTGCAAATGTATACTTTTCAATAGAAGTGATACCTATCGGAATTGAAATAGAAGAAAAATTACCGCTAGTTAAGGAATAGCCTCCGAGATATATTAGATTTTCAGGAAGAGTGATTTCGGTTAGACCGGAGCAAGGATCAAATGCACTATATCCGATAGAAGTAAGGCTGTTTGGAAAGGAAATATTTGAAATTTTGTAGCAACCAAGAAATGCATAATCTCCAATACTAGTAACGCCTTCTTTTACAATAAGGGTTGTAATATTGGTGTTATGATACCAGGGAGAAATATTGTAGGGAGGAACGGAATTATAATCAAACATTTTTCCCGTTCCATCAATGGTCAGAACACCGTCGCTGGACAGAGACCACTGAAGATTATCGCCGCATTTGCCGATGATGGTAGCCTCTCCATTTTCCTCCTCGAGGCTCTGTGCAGCGGCAAGCGTGAGCTGCTGCCCGACATCAGACTGTGCAAAAGCGCCGAAGGGCAGCACTTCGCACAGCATGGTCAGCGTGAGCATCCACGCCAACAAACGCAATCGCTTTTTCATAAAAGACCTCCTGTGTTTTAATAGACCGGCCTTGCGCCGGAGCGGACCAAAGCATTAAAAATTGTTTGAGATGAACTCGTTCAGCTGCTTCACGGTGTTATAGATCGTGATGAAGTTGTTGAGCATCGCGCTGGTGGAGGAAAAGATGCGGGCCATATAGTTGAAGACCTTGCTGACTTTTTCGATGTTGGACAGCACGGTGGTAAAGCCGCTATCGTCGGTGGCGGTGTCCGCGCCGCCGAGGACGGCGTCTGCCTCAGCGGGGGAGAGCGGGCGGCAGGCGGCGGGCAGGGTGAGCGAGTGGGTCAGAGTCATAGAAAACCATCCTTATCTGGCGTAGAGTGCCACAAGTGTGAAAAACATCGTCCCGGCGACAAGAAATGTCCCGGCGTGTGCTCGAAAGGAGAAGTCTTCGTCCTCCGTCGGCGTGTCCGGCGAGGGCTTGGACGCGGCGGAAGAGCCGCCTTTTGCGATGGGACGCCAGTGGGCGTAGATGGTGCCATCCGAGGTGAACTCGGTGTTGGTCGTGATGCGGTCACCGTCCAGCTCGTCGGTGTACCAGCCCTCGAAGGTGTAGCCGCCCATGACGGGGCTGGGCAGGGAGGTGAGCTTGCCGTCGAGATTGGTGCTGGCGATGATGGGGACGCCTGTGCCGCCGCCCGTCTCAAAATAGATGAGATAGGATTCGCTGCCGCCATCCGCATAGGCAGGCAGTGCCAGCGCGAACAGGAGCAACGGCACCAGCAGCAGACTGATAATTTTTGAAAGCTTCATAAAATCCTCTTTCCAAAGTCTTTTTTTGACAAAATTATAGCCCGTTTACGGGCAATTGTCAATATGCGAGTCCTCCCTTACCATTCAATTACATAATGGAAAGATTGGATGGTATTTCGTATGATTTCGTTTGAGCCGCTTTGGAAGACGATGAAGAAAAAAGGTATCTCGCAGTATAAACTCATCAAAGAATACAAAATCAGCACCGGCCAGTTGGACAGACTGCGCAAAAACGGGAATGTCAGCACTTACACCCTCGACCAGCTCTGCCGCATTCTGGACTGTGGGCTGGAAGATGTGGTTGCCTACCACCCTGACACAGAGGCAAAGCTGTAAAGCACGCATATTTAACAACGAAAAAGCACGTTTCGACGGATAATCCCGGTTTGAGTAGATGTTTTGCCTGAGATGTGATATAATCTATTCAATAGCGCCCAGACGGCGCAGGAGAAGAGAAAGGGTTATTCTATGAAGATCGTTTTGGTGGGCGGCGGCAAGGTCGGCACAGCGCTGGCGCGGCAGCTCAGTGAAGAGGGTCACAACGTGACCGTTATCGATACGAACAAGGCCCGTGTGGAGCATATCGGGGAGTCCTACGATGTGATGAGCATCCTCGGCAACGGTTCGTCCATCACCACCCTGTCCGAGGCGGGCGTGGAGGAAGCGGACGTGTTCATCGCAGTCACCGGCTCGGACGAGCTGAACCTGCTGTGCTGCATGTTCGCCAAAAAGGCGGGCCACTGCCATGCCATCGCCCGCGTGCGCAACCCGTCTTACAGCCATGAGCTGGACTTTATCAAGAAGCAGATCGGCATCTCGGCCATCATCAACCCCGAAATGGCAGCGGCCAAGGAAATCTCTCACCTGCTGCGCTTCCCGGGCGCAAGCAAGATCGACACCTTCGCAGGCGGACGCGTGCGGCTCATCAAGTTTGCGCTGACCGAGCGGCAGGGGCTGGACGGCGTGGCCATCCACGAGATCCCCACCCGCCTCAAGAGCGACATTCTGGTCTGCGCGGTGGAGCGTGACGGCGGGGTCATCATCCCCAACGGTAACTTTGTGCTGCAGAACGGCGATCAGGTCACCTTCCTCGCCACGCAGGAGAAGGCCCACGAGTTCTTCCAGCGTATCAATATGCCGGTGCGGCCGGTGCGCAACGCCCTCATCGTGGGCGGCGGTGCCATCGCCTATTATCTGAGCCAGGAGCTGCTGGAAAATCACGTCCGCGTCCGCATCGTCGAGCGGGACCCGGCCCGCTGCAATGTTCTGGCCGAGTCCCTGCCTGAGGCACAGATACTGAACGAGGACGGCTCCAACCGCGACTTCCTGCTCTCGGAAGGTCTGGAATCCACCGAAGCCTTCGTGGCGCTGACCAACATCGACGAAGAAAACGTGCTGCTGACCCTGTTTGCGAAAAAGCACTCCAAGGGCAAGCTGGTCACGAAGATCAACCGCCTCGAGTTCGACGATATTCTGGCCGGGCTCGATTTGGGCAGCATCGTCTACCCCAAGTACATGACCTGCGACTACATCGTGCAGTACGTCCGCGCCCTGCAGAACGAGGCCGGCAACAACATCAAGACCCTTTACCGCATCCTCGACGACCGCGTGGAAGCGCTGGAATTCACTGTCCATGAGGAGAGCCGGGCCACCGGCGTGCCGCTGAGCCAGCTGCATCTGAAAAAGAACCTGCTGCTCTGCTGCATCACCCGCGGCGACAACATCCTCATCCCCCGCGGCGGCGACCAGATCCAGGTGGGCGACAACGTCATCGTCGTCACGCTGGAACACGGCCTGCACGACCTGCGGGACATCGTGGAAGAGTAACGGGGGACAGGACGTATGAATTATGCGATCGTCTTTCGTCTGCTGGGCTACATCCTGATGATAGAGGGTACACTGCTGCTGCTCCCGGCGGTGACGAGCCTCATCTACGCCGAGTGGGCCGTCATGGGCGTGTTCCTGCTGACGGCGGCCATCAGTGGGGCGCTGGGCTTTGCCCTGCAGACCATCAAGCCCCGCAGCAAGGTGTTCTATATGCGGGAGGGCTTTGCGGCCACCGCCCTGAGCTGGATCACCATCAGTATCATGGGCGCAGTGCCGTTCGTCCTCACCGGCTGCATCCCGAATCCCGTGGACGCCATGTTTGAGACCGTTTCGGGCTTCACCACCACCGGTGCCAGCATCCTGCCCGGTGTGGAGGGCCTGCCCAACGGCATCCTGTTCTGGCGCAGCTTCACCCATTGGATCGGCGGCATGGGCGTTCTGGTGTTCCTGCTCTCCCTGCTGCCCCTGACCGGCGGCTCCCACGTCAACCTGATGAAGGCGGAGAGCCCCGGCCCGCAGGTGGACAAGCTGGTGCCGAAGGTGCAGTCTACGGCCAAGATCCTGTACGGCATCTATTTCGCGCTCACGGTGGTGGAGCTCTGCTTCCTGCTGGCGGGCGGAATGAATGTGTTCGACTCTCTGCTCACGGCCTTTGGCACGGCGGGTACTGGCGGCTTCGGCTTCAAGAACGACAGCTTTGCCAGCTTCTCTCCCTACATCCAGTGGGTCGTGACCATCTTTATGATCCTCTTCGGCGTCAACTTCAACGCGTATTTCCTGCTGCTGCTGCGCCGGTTCCGCCGCGCAGCGTCCAGCGAGGAGGTCCGCGCCTATTTCGCCATCATTCTGGCGGCGGTGGCCGTCATCACGGTGAACATCCGCAGCCTCTACGGCACCTTCGGCGAGGCGCTGCGCCATGCGGCCTTCCAGGTCGGCTCCATCATCACCACCACCGGCTTTTCCAGCTGTGATTTCGACCTCTGGCCCACGCTGGCAAAAGAGGTGCTGGTGCTGCTGATGTTCGTGGGTGCCTGCGCGGGCAGCACCGGCGGCGGCATCAAAGTCAGCCGCTTCCTCCTGCTGGGAAAGACGCTGGGCAAGGAGCTGAAGCAGGCTCTCCACCCGCAGGTGGTGGCCCCCGTCCGGATGGACGGCAAGCTGGTCAATCATGAGACCATCCGCACCACCAACGTCTTTCTGGCGGCCTACATCTTCATCTTTGCGGCGAGTTTCATGCTTGTCAGTCTGGACGGCTTTGACATGGTGACGAACTTCACCTCCATCGCCGCCACCCTGAACAACATCGGCCCCGGCCTCAATCAGGTGGGTCCCATGATGAACTTCGGGGCCTACTCCAACTTCGCAAAGCTGGCGCTCATCTTCGATATGCTGGCCGGTCGTCTGGAAATTTTCCCGATGCTGGTGCTCTTCCTGCCCGATGCGTGGAGAAGATTCTAAAAGTTTTATAACGCAAAAATCCCCCGGTCCAGCCGGGGGATTTTTGTCTGTATCAGAACGTCAGCTCGACCTTTTCCTGCGCACGGTATTGCAGAGCCTCGAGCAGCGAATCCTCGTCGAGGAGGCGCTTGCCGGAGAGGTCGGCAATGGTGCGGGCCACCCGGAGGATGCGGTCGTGGGCGCGGGCCGAAAGGCCCAGCGTCTCGTAGGAGGCCCGCAGAAGCTGTTCGGCAGCGGGGGTCATACGGCAGATGCGCCGCACCTGCCCGGCGGTGAGCTGGGCGTTGCAGCGCACATCCTCGTAGCCGGGAGCAGCGTACCGCCGGGCCTGGATGGCCCGGGCGGCAAGGACCTGTTTCCGCAGCTCGGCGCTGCTCTCGGAAGGGGCAGC
>OHLL01000397.1_pt1 | contig 19065 bp, 14 predicted proteins | sample 1569031 | NCBI WGS metagenome assembly OHLL01 (sample SAMEA3879606, study PRJEB24766) | human gut metagenome | biome: human-associated habitat; feature: feces | place: USA | collected 1985/1987 | reverse complement strand
CGAGCCGTGCCGTACCAGCCACCGGAAGATCCTAAGCCCGTCATACATCATCATCAGCGCGATTCCCGTACACACACTGCCGCCAAGCAGCCATATTTCCCCTCTCACCGTCCCGCTCATCCGCCACCGCCTAACGGAACAGCCGTCCAAAGAACGACTCCTGCGATTTCCGGTGGGACTCATTGCAGGAATACGAAAAGCTTTCAAACTCGCCCTCAATATCTACTTCGCCCTTTTCCAACGTCAGACGGCTCACATGCAGCGCCTTCCCACGCACCGTCAGAAGCCCCATGTTTGTATCGAGAATCATCTGGTTCTCATCAAATGACACCACATCCTGGATCCCCGTCACACTCCCCTTTTCCCGGTTCAGAAGCTCCAGCTTGTGAGGTCTGGCATCCAATTTTTCTTCCATGCAAAAAACCTCCCAATTTATCTAACTTATAGCCTATAGCTGCCTATTGTTAAATATATTGGGAGGTTTTCAGGTTTATGAATGATTATCTGGCCGGTTCCCAGACACCGTCTGCATTTACATAATAGCCGTCCGGTGTCCACTCAGCCATATAAAGGGAGCCGTATGGACGCCCTGCGCCCTCCATGTAAACCCAGGTTTTTAATGCTTCATCATACGACCAGGTCGGCTGCGGTGCATACGGATTTAAGTATACATATCCTAAATCCGGAATCAGCTGCCACTCCGTCAGCATCTCTCCCGTTGCCGGATCCAGATAATACCATCTGCCGTCCTGCGGATCCAGATACCAGCCCGTCCGCATGCCTGTGTTTTCGTCCACATAGTACCATTCGCCCGCGCTGTAATCATAGACCCAGCCCGTCCGGATGTATCCGTCGGCTCCAAAGGCCCACCATGCGCCCCGGAGCTGTTTCCACACAACCTGTTCAACCTGCCTGCCGGTCGCCGGATCCAGAACCAGGCTTCCCGACAGATATGTGCCATTTGACAGGCGGTAACGCCATCCGGCACTCTCTTTTACCCATGTGCTGGTACTTCTGTCGCGGCCGGAAGTGGTCGTTCCCTGCGGATTGCCTGGGGTCGATGGATTCGGGTTCGACGGGTTGGGTTTCGTCGGATTGGACGGGTCAGACGATGCTTTCTTTGTCTGGACCGTTACCGCCTCGCTGGCTGCGGATGCCATCGTATTGACGCCTTCTTTGAGTCTCACATAGAAATTGTAAGTCGTTTCCGGTGTCAGCCCGGTAAATACCGGCGAATCCTGCCATTCTCCCTGATCCACGCAGTATTCCAGTTCATATCCCGCCGGAATCGCGGTTCCATCCACAAATGCTGACGGTGCTTCCAGGGTCACGCTGGTGTCTGTCCACGCTGCTGCCTGCGGTGCTTTCGGGGTCTTTGTTGCTATTTTCTTGATCGTCAGTTGCACCGTAATCGAATCACTCCTATAATATACGTTGCTGTCCGGGAGCTTAACCGTACAGGAATACGTTCCCGCATTGGTCGGCGGCATTGTGCTGGAATAAACGGTTCCGTTCACACCTTTATAGTACACCTCATACTGACCCTGAAACTGTTCCGAACGATCCTGTCCACCTATCGTTGCCTGAATTTCATCCCCAACAGACTTCGGCGTACCATCGTAATCAACCTCTTTATCCGTACCATTCAGTGTAACTTTATCTTTGTCCCCAAAATACACATTTGTCTCAATATTCTGTGCCGGCATCTGAAAGGAAGCCGTCCATTTGCCGTCGGATTCGGTAAATTTCGGCGGGTAAATAACTACAAGTAAACCACCGCTGTATGTAAGGCATGCATTCTTGTTCGGATTCTCCTTCATCCGCTTAACACCTTCATCTGTCAAGGTCGCCGTTACCAGATCCCCGGCTTTTGCCGTAGGCTTGTCCAGCGTATAATAAGAACTGCTTTCCGGCTTCTTTGTGATCGAAAATACTGCAGTCGGATCATCCTGAACCTCGATATCCACAGCTACCATGCCCGGTCCATCTAAGTATACATAGAGAGTCGGGAGACCCGTTGCGCCATCTTTTTCGATGCAATAATCACCGTTTTCCGTAAGCTCTGATTGACTATTTACCTTTTTCGGTGTAACTGAACCTATCTTATACAGCGACATTGATTTTATATTAAATTCTCTAAACAACTTGCCATTAATAATCTTTGTTACTTCCAGAGAGCCAATATGGTCGCCTCCGCTCCACTCTTTGGTTTTAAAGGCTGCCGTTGTTCCCCATGTACCCCATTCCTGTCCTACGAACCAGGTATACTGGTACGCGTTCATATTTTCCGCATAGGAAACCTGTACGGAGGCATTTGAACACGGCATCGTAAAATAATATACCGTTGGATCTTCAAAATTGCACAGAGTCGCATCCACCTTTGAACCATTTGCATCGGTAATTGTTACTTTACTTACGACATCTTCCGAATCCAGACCCGTAAATGCAAGGTAAACTATTTCTCCGGCTTTCTGTGAAAATGTAAATGTACCAGTTTCACTACCTGTCGTAGAAATTGGATTTGTTCCCCCTTTTGCATCATTCAGGGATGCATACGCTTTCACAACTGCATTCAGAGAATTCGTATGACCCGGCTCCCGTCCTACTGTAACCATGTGCTCCGCCGTATCAACTGTCAGCTGGCATTCTGCCCACTTGGAAGGATCCGCCTTGCTGATGGCTGTGATTGTATAGGTTCCATTTGCCGCAGCCGCAGCGGTTACCAAGCCGTCCTCTACCTTGACTGCCGGATCACTGCTTTTCCACGTCACCTCTCTGGACGCTCCGTTTGCCACATCGACGGTTGCAGTGAGCTGGACACTTCCTCCCGGATAAATCGTCTCGCTGGTCTTATCCAGCGTAATTCCGGTAACCAATGGTGTCAGATCCAACGTCAGATTCGGACGTAAGGTCTGGTTTTTCAGAATCGGGAAGGCATACCCGCCGGTTGAATCCATCGTCCAGGTAGAATCAAAATCCCAGCCCAGTTTTTTATAAAAGTCTGGATCTTTCAATTCCGCCTCCGTTGCGTTCGCTCCATATTGCTTGTCTGCCCCCATCATATTCGGATCCGGGGTCAAAATCGTCCCATCTGATTTTCTCGCAACTGTGCCGGCAAAGCCGTAGTTACCCTGGTAAGTTCCCGTTTTTCCGCCAATCCGGTTGAGCGATCGCATCTCCGGGAAAATGCTGACACAGGAGGAAATCGAACCGTTGCTGGAAATACCCGCCACGGCTGCGCCAGTGGGATTTTTTGTCAGCGCTTCGCCTGCCGCGTAGCTGTGGGAGATCGTCACTTTGCTGTCACTTCCGCATCCTACCAGTCCGCCGATATAATATCCCTTATCAACGTCCATATCCACAACTGCATAGCTGTTGTCAATGGTTGTAGTTCCACCGGTCCAACCGACCAAACCACCTGCAAATCCCTTGTCGGTGGTTCCTTTGATTTTAGCATCTGCATAGCAGGACTGAATCTCTACCGAATAGTTTTCCCATACATTTCCTATCAAACCACCCGCGGCTTCAATCTTATTCGTTCCATCTGTAGTTTCGATTGTTCCACTAACGTAACAATTTTCTACTGTCAGAGAATCTCGTACATCACCAACCAGGATACCAACTCTCGCATCATTGAAGGAAGCTCTAACCACCGCATTTTCTATGGTCAGATTCTTGATCGTACAATTATTTGTGGAAGTTTTTTTAAATAATCCCGTATATGCATCACTGCTGACCGCATGTAACCCTCGAATTGTATGTCCGCATCCGTCAAATTCAGCTCCGGCATTATTAATTGACATAAAATCATGATTATCCAAGTCAATATCACACATCAATTTGGCTTTCCAATTCGAAAGAGATGTATCGCGGAAATACGCAAGCTCTGCACCTGTGCTAATAAGATAATAACCACCCTGACATTCTGGTTTTGTGGCTGTAACTCCATCCCACTTATCCTGCGTCCATACCGCCTCAAATGCCACATTTCCTCCCGGCATGGTATAACTTGTACCGCTGGCATATGTAGTGGTTCCGTCACTCCAGCCTTTAAAATTCATGCCGTATACCTTAAAGGTATTCTTTGGAAGCGTAATCACAGTTCCGGCTGCGGCATTTTCCAGTGTCGGTACATCTCCCTGTGAATCCTTACGTCCAGGCGCAAAGGTAATTGCATACTTCGCCGCGATTGGAAGACTTATTTCGATTGTTTTTGTTTCTATTGACGCGCCCTCAGCGGTATAGCTCAAAACAATCGTTCCCGTGATACTTCCGTTCTGTCCCGGATCTTTGCCATTCGTTGCTGGTGCTAGATTAAAATCATTTTCGTTAGACCACTTCGCCTGAATTTTTCTATTTTTGATAACCTTCTGTACAACCTGCAAAATTTCCTCTGCTGTCGTCTTATTTGTCACTGTCATCGCCCGTAGCGCTTCCTGTGCCGCTGTTTCGACAGCCGCTAAGGTCTGCTCGGAAAATACATAGGCTCCACTTGTCTCTTTTTCACTATCCCCATAGACGGAATCACCGGTCGCCCAAACTTTAAACGTATAGGTTCCGCTTTCCGCTATCTGGGAGGTAAAATCGTGGCTGGTTGCATTCGCCCCAAGTGTTACCTCATCCCCCAGTGCTGAATTATCCTTATAGAGCTGTACTTTATAACCCGACGCATTCGTAACCGGACTCCAGACAGCTTTTCCTTCTACTGTCTCATCCCATTTGACATTTTCAGGCGCTGTAAGCTGAACAAGTTTTACCTCTTTTTTCAGCTTGATTGAGCCGATCGAACTTCCCTTGTAATGGACATAAAGCTGTATTTTATTTGTGTTGCCAAGATCCAACGATTTAGCGAATTGGAGCTTGATACTGCCAGTTCCATTTCCGGTATTCACTTCAAGAAGTCTCACTCTGTCATATACCGTTCCATCTTCCTCGGATGAAAGGGTAAAATCATTCAGCTGCAAATTTTCTGTTCCTGCATATTTAAGTTTAATTTCTCCATCTGCCGTGACAGTGTCCGCATCGGTTGTCTGGAAAGTTCCTGTCACCGTTTGTCCCGAAGGCATGGAAACCGGGTTTGTTACCATGGTGAAATTAAGAGCTTCTGAATCGGCATCCGAAATCGTAACTTTTTTCTCAACCGTAAAATATCCGGTTTTGATCGTTACCGTATACGTTCCGTCTGCAAGATCAATACTAAAGGTTCCATCTGGCTCTGTTGTCGCCTTTTTCTCGCTGCTTCCCTTCTTAAAGGTAATCTCTACGCCCTCGATTCCAGTTCCTCCAGACTTTACACTTCCCTTTAACGAATTGGTCGCCTGAAGATAATCCGGTAAATCATCCTCTGAAAATATAGTTGTTTCTCCACATTTTAATTCTGGGAAATGACCCTCTCTAATATCCCAATTAGATTCTCCCCAACCAAGAGTTTTTTTCCAGAAATTGCTTGTCAAAAGAGCTGTTTTGGAAACATCTTCTCCATAATACAGTGGATATGGCTTCTCTATCTTTTTAGAACCACTAGCAAATGTAAGTGTCATATCCTTATATGCATAATTTCCCTCTCCCTGTACATAATCACCCGTATATCCAAAAATTCTATTCACATAATATCCTAAACTATTTGTGGCAATCGTTTCTTGCAGTGCCACGCTCTTATTAATCGTAACTGTTTTATTTGGTCCACCAACCAATCCACCTGTACCGCGACCTAAATTTGTTGAAACACTTCCCATTGCAATACAGTTCTTAATATTCAACTGGCTTCCACTTACCACTCGAACCGAGCCAACCAAACCTCCAGCTAAAGAATCATTAACACTACCTTGGTTTTTAATATCTGCATTAACAATACAATTTTGAATTGTCAGCGCCCCCGACTGAACCTGTCCAATTAATCCACCTGCGGCACAATTTCCTGTAGTAGCAAGACTGCCACTGATATAACAATTTTCAATCTGCGAATTATTACCTACAGTTCTCGCAACCGCTCCTACATGCTCTCCATCTCCCGTAATGGTCACATTAGATAAAATCAAATTTTTAACTGTTCCATTCAAAACACTAAACAACGGCTGCGAAATTCCTCTCAACTCATATCCATTACCATCTAAACCAGCCGTTAGTGTTCTTGACTCCCACGACTGACCGCTTAGATCGATATCAGCCCCCAATTTAATATATTTACTTACACCAAAGGGTAGATTTCCATTATATTGATTTCTTTGGTTTTTACCCATAACCGTAGACCACTGGTCTACAGTACAAATCACATAGGGATCCGCTTCCGTACCGCTTCCCGTGATTCCTTCATCCGCATACAGCGCAATCCCCGCGTCTCCCACCTGCACATGGATCTCCGGCAAAGCAGTGTCTTCCGGTATCTCTTCGCTTTCCGGAATCACCGGAATATAGGTATAGATCGCCCCATTGTATTCTTCATTGGCTTTATCGTAGCCCTCCCAGGTCTTTTCTTCGGTTTCTTCTGGTTCGCCGTCCTCATCGAAACGGTCAAAATAGTCCTCCGGCGCCAGTCCGCCCTGAAATTCAGAATAGTCGCTGTTTTCCGCATCCAGTTTCCACGTGATACCCGACAAAGTCCGCTCGGTGGTTTCTTCTCCCGTTGTCTCACGCACGGTGAGAGTCTCTGGGAACTGGATATCGGATTCTTTGCTTCCAAGCGTGAGAATCTGATCGGCGATCGATTCTTCCAAAGGTGCAAATTCCAGCGTCGTTTTCGCCTGCTCTTCTTCCAGGACCGTGATCTGGATCACTGGAAGTTCGTCCTCATCTACCTCATAATTGCTGCTTTTCAGCTCTGCACGGAACAGGTAGATACCCGGATTTTCTCCATCATAACGGGATGCCTGGCTCTCTTCTGCATCCAGAACCCAGCGCACCTTTACTTTTCGCCAGAAACCTTCCTTTTCGTCAATCTCTTCCTCGGTCTTCTCATCTGTCTTGACATCTTCCTTCGGTTGATCCGCTTTTCCGTTCGAAGAACTGCCATCTTCATTCAAATCTGCATTTCCACCCGAAGAACCGGAATCTGTCTTACCGGAATCATCTTTCTCATCGGATTCACCGTTCCCCGGATTTGCATTTTCATCCTGAGAGTCCCCATTTTCCGCCGAATTTCCATCTTTCCCAGAATCTCCCTGTTCACCTGAACCGGATTCCGCTTTCTCTAAGCCCTCTCCACTTTCGCTTTTGTCTTTGCTATTCTCTCCGGCATCTTTTCCTTCGGTATCTTTTCCTTCAGTATCTTCTTTTTCTCCATTCTCTTCACTGTCCGTCTTTTCCAGCACGGCATCATCATTTGTGCGGTTGGCAAATGCAGCTACATTCTCATCGCCCCCTACGTCAGGCACATCTTCGGTTTGCCCCCCCGCTGACAAAAACGTCTATGCTGTCCGGCATCTCCAGATCCTGATACCGGGTTCCATAGGGAACTTTCTGATACAGAACCTGTTCCGATAAGCTCTCGATCTCCCGGATCTGATAAAAATTCGTGTTCGCATAAACTCTCGGCACAGAACCATATGAACTGCACGTTATCACTACCACCATTCCTGCTGCCAGGATTCTTCTTTTTCTCCTTCTCATACACTTTTTTCCTCTCATTCTCGAAATGTTGATTATCCGTCATAAAGTGTGTATACACAAATGAGTCGTCACTATATTTATATTATAATAATCAACTCTCACAAATTCAAGACAGAGGCTGTTCTTTTAAGCGCATAAAGAAAAACGAGACGACCAAAGTCGTCTCGTAAAAGTCTAACTTTGAGGGGTCACCTCATTCTCTTGACTTCTTTTTTTATTTCCGTTCTTTATATGATTATTTTTCCAGATTCTCCGGGGTTCTGCACCATGTCAGGAGCATTCCTTTTAAAAATTCCAGTTCCTGCGTGTGGTCTTCCTTGTGATCGTCCGCCCACACAATTCCCTGTGCATAGCGCTCAGCCACCGCCAGCATCGCAATCGCAACGCTTGTAAATAACTGCTGCTCCGGGATATCGGTCCGGATGCTTTTATCGCTCCTCGCCTGCTCATAGAACTTATGATACAGCGCTCCTGCCGGCTTCAAAACATCCAGATGTTCAGCCAGCGCTTCCCCCCTGACTTTCTCCCGGGAGATAAAGTTTTTATAGTTATTACTGAACCGGAGTATTTCCGGGCGTTCCCGGTAAATCCGGATGATCTGGTCCGTATAAAACTCAATGTACTGATACGCCGTGAATGATTCAAATATCTCCGGTCCCTTTTCTTCCAGAATCTCCTTCCAGAGATCGCCCCAGATTTTTCCGCTGATCGCTATCACAAGCTTGACCTTCGTCTGATAATAGTTATATAGGGTCGCAACGCCCACTTCCGCAGCGTCCGCCACCCTCTGTAAACTGACATTCTCGATCCCATATTGCGAAAACAGCCTGAATCCAGCTTCCATCAGCTGTTCTTTCCGACGCATCGCCTCTTTTTCATCCCGCTCTATATTTCTTGGCATTTCATCCTCCGCGCCTTTTCCTGACTTCTCCTGGATTCTTACAGGTATTCAAACATCTCTTTGGCATCTTCCTTGCGGATGGTCTCCTGCACGCTCGTCACGCGGACTTTGACAGACTTGTTGCCGAAGGCAATTTCAATCGCATCCCCAACCTTAACCTCCGCGCTGGCTCTTGCCACTTTATCATTCAGCATCACTCGCCCGCTGTCGCACGCTTCATTGGCCACGGTTCTTCTTTTAATGATGCGGGACACTTTCAAATACTTATCTAACCTCATATTTTTCCTTTCCATAACCCCTTGCAGGGCACTTTCATCCTGGCAGAATCCCTTCGCTCCTATAATACTAAAGCCCTCCATGATATTTCATCACGAAGGGCTGTCTGTCACACATATATGTCTGAGATAATTATGCGTTTACCATATCCTTTAATGCTTTACCAGCTTTGAACTTCGGAGTCTTGGAAGCTGCGATCGGCATAGTCTCGCCGGTCTTCGGGTTTCTTCCCTCTCTAGCTGCTCTCTCAGCTACCTCAAAAGTACCAAAGCCAACCAGCTGAATCTTTCCGCCCTTTACCAGTTCCTCGGATACTGCATCTGTGAAAGCCTTGATTGCTTTCTCTGCGTCTTTCTTGGAAAGCTCTGCTTTCTCAGCTACAACTGCGATTAATTCTGTCTTATTCATCGTATATTCCTCCTAGCTTATATCTTCGCACATGAATCCTCTTAGTTTTCTTCGTACATGCCCGCAAATCTTACTTTACATTTATATACATTTCTCCTTGCTTTGTCAAGGTTTTTCGCGCCTTGCTGTGTTTTTTCTGTGAAAAATCATGGAGTATCTGTGAACTCTCTTGCGCTTTCGCCTGTTTTTCGATATATCTGTTATATCGAATACCAATTTTTACCAAATAGACTGAAAGGAAACGGAGACTGTCTGGCACTCTTCCAGCCTCCCATTTTAGACCATATATGATAGAATCAACAACCACTACCCCCTCTGATTTTTACGGCGGTTCCCGCATCCTTTTAGAGGGCATTATCGACGAATTTCTCTCCTGCATCGGCATGATCCGGCGCTATCAGGAGTCGCAGACCGGCTGGGATCCGATCTCCTCCTCTACCTCTCGCGTCAAAAGCCCGGAGAGCATGAGAGAAAAGCTCATCCGAGACGGACTGGAGCCGACGCTTCAAAATGCGCTTGCTCACGAACATGACGCCGCGGGCGTGCGCCTCATCTGCCCGATGGTGGACGATGTTTACCGCATCGCCGAGCTCATCCGCGCGATTCCGGACGTGACCATTCTCCGGGAAAAAGATTTCATCGCCCATCCAAAGCCGAACGGCTACCGCAGCTACCATATGATTTTAAAGATGCCGGTCCGTTTTCTGGGAAATACATCCGAGACAGCCGCTCTGCCCTGTCTGGAAGTCCAGATCCGCACGATCGCGATGGACTGCTGGGCGAGCATAGAACATGAACTCAAATATAAGCACGATATCGCCAACCCGGAGCTGATGCAGCAGGAATTAAAGCACTGTTCCGACCAGATTGCTTCCACGGATCTGTCCCTGTCCACCTTAAAGGAGCTGATTCTCACCCCAAATGCTGACCCAGATGCAAATTTCAACACAAGTGCTGGCGCTGAAAAACCAGTCGCTTCAGACTGCCGCGGCATTCCGCTCGGATAAATACTTGGATAAATAAAATAGTACATAAACCAACAGGTGGATAAACAAAGAGGGGGGATTTTCACACATGAAACTACTTCTTGCCGACGATGAACCGGATATGATACGCGCCCTGAGCGCCATTTTAACCCATGAAGGATATAAGGTAGACGCTGTCTACGACAGGGCTGAAACACTGGAAAAAGCAGCCGCCGTCAGCTACGACGGGCTGATTCTCGATATCATGATGCCAAAGCTGGATGGGCTTGCCGTTCTTTCTGTCCTCCGGGACAAGGATATCCTGACCCCCGTTCTTCTCTTAACCGCCAAAAGCCAGACCGAGGACAAAATCTCCGGGCTTGACTGCGGAGCGGATGATTACCTCACCAAGCCCTTTAACATCGGCGAATTTCTCGCCCGCGTCCGGGCGCTGACCAGACGAAGCGCCGCCAAACAACTCTCCGGGCTTACCTGCGGCAACTTTACCCTGGACCGCGCTTCCATGGAACTTTCCTGCGGCACTTCCTCCGTCTGCTTATCCAGCCGCGAGGCAGCAATGCTGGAATTGTTTATCCGCGAGGAAGGACGCCTTTTAACCGAAACACAGCTTTTAGAGCACACCTGGGGAAGCACATCCTACGACGATGGCGCTTCCGATCCACTTCCACCGACACAGGAGGCACAACTGGTATGGACTTACGTTTCTTATCTGCGAAAAAAGATGCAGGCGCTGGGCGCCAACCGGAGCATCCAGCGAACCGAAGAGGGATATCGTCTGACAGCGGCGGACGCATGATCCGAAGCCTGCGGCGCAGGTTTCTGCTCATCGCCATGTTTTCGCTGGCGCTCACGCTCTTTGTCATCGACGGCTCGATCAATCTGGGAAACTACATCCGGCTTACCGACCGGGCGGATGCCATCATCACGACTCTTTATGAAAATGACTGGAATTTCCCCTTTGTCAGGAATCATCCAAACGTTTCGGGACGTTTCCAGCTCACCCGCGAAACGGAGTTTGAGACGCGCTACTGCATTATTCATCTGGATGAAAATGAGAAACCATCCGACGTCAACTCCGAGCACATCGCCTCCCTCAGTGAGAGCGACATCTCAGCTCTGACAGACGCGATTCTCTCAGCTGGCAAGGGCAATGGCTACTGGGGCTACTACCGTTACCATCTGTACCCGTCCGATGGAAGCAGCGAAAGCGACGGCGGTACGCTTGTGATTGTAGACTGCTTTTCGCAGTTACAATCATTTTATATTCTTCTGCGCCTGACCTTCTTTATTATTTTCGGCTGTCTGGCAGTTGTACTTTTACTTCTCCTGTGCCTCTCCGACTACGTCATAAAGCCATTTGCCGATAATATCAAAAAACAGCGCCGGTTTATCACCGATGTCTCGCATGAGTTAAAGACACCTCTCGGCATCATTTCCGCCAACGTCGGCGTCATGGAAATAACACGCGGCAAGGACGAGTGGACGGAAAGCACCCGCAAGCAGGTCGAGCGCTTAAACCGCATGATTGCGGAGCTCATCGAGCTGTCGCGCGCCGAGGAAAGCATGTGTCCGGAAAGTCTCTCTGATTTTTCTGTCAGCGAACTGGTAAAAGAAACTTCCGACAGCTTCCAGACCGCCGTTGACGCACAGGGAAAGAAGCTCTCTCTCTCGATCGAACCAGAGCTGTCGATGCGGGGACAGCGCGACCAGATCCTGCGTCTCTGCTCAATTCTGCTGGATAACGCAGTCAAATATTGCCTGCCGGACGGCACGATCACTGTGTCCCTGTACCAGAAAAAACGCCTCCTCTGTCTCGAGGTGCAGAACCCCTGTGAAAACCTGGAGCCCGATCAGGTTCCGCGCCTGTTCGACCGTTTTTACCGAGCGGACGATTCCCGCGCACGGGCAAGCGGCGGCTACGGCATCGGGCTTTCCATCGCCAAATCCATCGTGGAACGCCACGGCGGACGCATCAGCGCCCATCTGGCGCCGGGCAAGGATAAACAGAATGAAATTCATTTCTGCGCCCTGCTGTCGCGGCTGTCGTGAATAGCCCAGCCTTATCATCTCAACATACATACCTGCAAACAAATGCACAATTACCTACAGCGTCTGCCACTGTCAGCTTCTTCCAAATACAGGACTATCAAAAACAGGATCGATGGACAACCGCCCAGGAGTTTTATCTCTCTTTACGTTTTCCATCGATCCCGTCTTCTTTTTTCTCTCACCGCCTGTTTCCAGGCAGATTTATCTCATTTATCTTTTTTTATCCTTCCATCTGACGTCCCAGAAATCCGGCTGCCGTCGCTGCCAGCTTCATCTCCGCCCCTCCAAGCGCCTGCTTTGCCTCCCGGCTGAGGAGAATCACCGCCCCGATCGCATCTCCCTCGCTCAAAATCGGCACAATCACCTCGGCGCTGCTCTCCTCCACCTCATCCGAGGTGATCGGGATAAATGCTTTTTCTCCCCGCGCCGCACAGATATTCTGACGTTCGGAAACTGCCAGCTCCAGCGCCCGGCTGATCGTCTTCTGGTAATATTCCTTCTTTGGTCCCCCGGATACCGCGATGATCTGATCCCGGTCCGCGATGCAGACCATCAGCCCCGTAGACTGCGCCATCGCCTCCGCGTACTGCACGGCAAATGCCGCCAGCTCCACCATCGGTGAATATTTTTTCAATATAATCTCGCCCTCGCGGTCCGTGAATATCTCAAGCGGCGTCCCTTCCCGAAGGCGCAGCGTCCGGCGTATCTCTTTCGGGATGACAACGCGACCTAGATCATCTGATTGTGTCAATCAGGTGCAAAAAATTTTTGTGAAGCCCCGAAAAGCATTGAAATATAAGGATTCTTCAGCTTTCGGAGCTTTCACACCCGTCCTACTCATTGAGTCATTTTAGGACAAAAATCGACATTTTATTCAAAGATGTGAGCCAGTCGTTTTCAACTGGCTCTTTGTTATGCTGTTGCAAACAGATCATCGAATTTCCAGACGATTTCGATGTTCTGATTGTCTGTGACATTGATACGCTCAACCGCATCATACATCAGTTCTTTCAGAGCTTCGTCATTCATGGAACTTGTACGCTCAATGATTGCCTGTTCCTGCTTTGTATGATTTTCTTTTTCGAGAAAATCTTCATACGCAGCTTCTGCTTCCGCAATCTGAACTTTTAATTCTTCCATACGTTTTTCACGCTCAGAACGGAGAGCAATAAAATCCTCCTTTGTTATGCGACCCTCACGATAGTCCAAGTAGCTTTGAACCTTCTGGGTATCACCACTTTCCAATTCGCTTGTAAGAGCCTTCAAACGTTGTCTAAGCAATGTTCCTTCGGAAATGGTATCCTGGGTATTGCCGACAGATTCGACCGTCATAACGGCAATTTGAGCCTTTAACGAAGCCAAAACAACTTCCTCAATATCCGTCCTGTCCCATCTAACTGATTTGCACAGTTCTTCATTCGTGTCCCAATACGGAGTTACACAATAGAAGTGAACATCTGTGCCAAAAGTTCTTTGGAGCTTACGACCGCAATGGGCGCAATAGAATGGAAAGAAGTTCTCGGCTTTCTTCTTAATATGGGGTTTTACCTTACGCAGAGCTGCCTGTGCTGCTTCAAATTCCTCTGTTGTCACAATGGCTTCGTGGGCATTCTCATGATAAATCCAGTCTTCCTTTGGAACTCTGCGCTGGGACTTTGCACGGATCACCATGCTCTCACGAGTGTGATTCACCATGCAACCGGTGTACTTGATATTCTTCAACATATCCAATATTCGGTTATGTGTCCATAATGCTTTTGAAGGACTATCTTTTCTTCTGGCAACACCTTTATACTGTTGCGGAGTAGGGATGCCCTCGGCATTCAACTCTCTGGCAACCTGACTGGTGGATTTACCTGTGATAACATCGGTAAAAATCCTGCGTACAATCGGTGCCGTTTCGGGGTCAATAATCATCTGATGCTTGTTTTTCGGAGAAACCTTGTAGCCATAAGTACAGCAGGTGATATAGCCACCATTACGCTGTTTTGTTCTCATAGCCGACTTGACCTTTTTGGAGAGGTCTTTGCTGTAATAATCGTAAATCAGGTTACGAAAGGCAATGTCCATACCTGCGGTATTGCCAAGATACTTTTCGCTGTCATAATGGTCGTTAATGGAAATCATTCTGACACCAAGGAACGGAAAAATGTGTTCCAGGTAATCACCTACTTCCAGATAGTCACGACCAAAACGGGAAAGGTCTTTGACAATCACGATATGGATTTCACCGGCACGGATAAGGTCAATCATTCTCTGAAAGTCCGGTCGCTCAAAGTTCGTGCCACTAAAGCCGTCGTCGCAGAACTCCATCTGTGGCAGATTAGAAAGGTAAGGGTTTTGTTCGATATGTCGCTGGATCAGCTGACGCTGTGCAACAATACTGTTACTTTCATCCTTTGCCTTGTTGGTTCTCTTGTCCACATCTTCCAGAGAAAGACGGAGATAGATGCCAATGCTCTTTTTCATATTACGCAACCTCCTTTCTGAGAATGTCGATAGTATCGAAGATAGCCTTGAACTCATCCATGTGGTTGAACTCAATACTCAGGGAGCTATCTTTGTTCATCTTCATAGAAACAATCATTGCATCCACCATTTCGGCAGTAACTTCGGTGGCATGATGATATTTCTTTACAAGTTCAGCCCATTTCTTTTCACCACGAAGCTGTTCTTCAAATCTGTTCGTGGTTCCCTCAAGCTCTGCCAACTGCTTTTCCAAGCGTTCGATTTCACCCAGAATAACTTCACGGGTCTGTGCGTAGTCCTCATCAGAGATAAGTCCCTCACGCAAATCTCGGTAAAGACCTCCAAACAAACCTTTTTTATGGTCGAGCTTCTTTTGCAAAGATTTGATTTCATCTTTCTGCCCGTTTTGCTTTGCCATAGCTTTCTTCATAGCCAGCAGCTGATGCAGACTGTCCTGCATATCTACAAACAGGTCAAGTTGTGCCTGAATGGTAGAAAGAACAGCTTCATCCAAGTCTGCTTTACGCATCTTTTTTGCATTGCAAGCTCTTGTGCCATGCTCAGCATAGGTCGGACACTTAAAGGTGAAGTACACCTTGTCTTTCTTTGTGCTGAAAGAACGGACAAGTTTCATTACGGAGCCACAGTCAGCACAGGTGAATTTCTTCCCATAGATGTTTACAGTTTTCGGTAAGTGGTCGTATTTACCACTGTTTGCTTTTGACTTTTCAGCGGCAGCGCTGTTGATAGCTTGGACCTTATCGAACAGTTCCTGCTCAATAATAGGTTCATGGGTATTCTCAACGATGATCCAGTCCTGTTCCTCTGTACGGTGGAAGGAGATACCGGCATACAAGCATTGAGAAGCCTTTCTCTGAGCCAAATGCCCCAGATAAGTAATATCCTTCAGAATCTCAGTAATCATGTGCTTGTTCCAGAGGATAACACGGTCTTTTTGATTGTTGTTCGTAACAATGCCACGGTTCGCTTTGTACTGTCCCGGAGAGAGAATGCCGCTGTCATTGAGCTTCTTGTTGATACCCATATAGCTCATACCTTCGCTACGCCACAGAAAAATCTGCTTTACGACAGGTGCAGTCTCAGGGTTAATAATCAGCTGATTCTTATTGTTTGGGTCTTTAATGTATCCGTACTTTTCCCATGCGCCAATGAAATCGCCGTTTTCCATCTTGCTTCTCAGGGCAGAAGATACCTTGCGAGAAATGTCCTTGGCATAGTAATCATTGATGATATTGGAAAGGGATACAGACAGCTGACCACTTGCTTCTACAGTATCTGTATCAAAACCATCATTGATAGCAATAAAACGGATACCGAAAAACGGACAGATTTTTTCAAGAAACTCACCGGTCTCAATGTAGTTACGTCCAAGTCGGGAAAGGTCTTTTACTACGATGCAGTCAATCTCTTTTGTCTGAACTGCTTCCATCAACTTCTGCCATTCAGGACGGTCAAAGTCCGTTCCAGTGTAGCCATTGTCAACAAAGGTTCCTGCCAGTTGCAGATACGGACGATTGCTTACATACTCATTGAGCAATGCCAGCTGATTTTCGATGGAATCAGAGCTATTCAGATTATCTTCACGAGAAAGACGAGCGTAGATAGCAGTCTTGTGAACGACAGTAAACTGTTCCGCAGCAACGGTCTGACTGGCTAATGCCTGTTGACGGCGCTTTGACGGTCTTGCCATTTAGCTCACCTCCCTTATGAACGAAATCACCTTCTTTGCGTTGGCTTTCGCTTTTTCTTCCTCCAGGAACTCCATAATCGCCTGGAACTGATCTGCGTTATTCAGAACAACATGAACCTGCTTATCCTCGGTAATCTCAATTCTATCAATGAAATTGACTACAACTCTGCGGTTCAGTTCCTGAATGTTTTCGTATTCTCTGAACTGTGCAAGCCAGCTCTGCTGTTCCGTGAGACCGGAACTGATTTGATTTTTATTACCTACCAGACGGGCAATAGCTTCTTTGGCTTCCTGAATGTTCTTGTCGAACTCAGCCTTAAAAATAAAGTATTCCTCACGAGTAATCATTTCTGTCTTGAAGTCCTCGTACACATGAGCTTTCATCTGCTTGTTGTGTTCGATAACTTCTTCCTGTCTGGCAATTTTTGAAGCGATACGCTCCATTTCACGGCGCTCCCAAGAGATACCGTTCAATTTCCCAAGAGCAATTTCCAAGTTTAAGGCAAGAGAAACCTGCGCCTGAATGACCGCAAGAGCAGCATCGTAAACAACCTGTTCCTTTACGGTGTGTGCATCACATACCTTGCGATCTACCTTATTGGCATTGCAAACGAAGTACACATACTCCTTGCCTGCGGACTTGGTTTTCTTTCTGGTCATGGTACTCTGGCAATCAGCACAGAACACCTTACCTGAAAACAGATGCACAGAATTATCACCCGAAGGACTTCTTGTGTCCTCAAGCATGAGCTTCTGAACCATATCGAAAATGGAAGGAGAGATAATCGCATCATGTGCGTTCTCCGTTCTCATCCAATCCGCTTCATCTTTTGTGGTTCTGCTTTTGATTTTATGGTTTGGAGTCGTTGTCTTTCCCTGAACCAGAGTGCCGGTGTACATCTCATTTTTCAAAATGCGATAAATCGCTTTTGCGCCCCAATCGGTCTGAATCTGTTTCTTGAAACCAGACTGGTATTTGGAACCACTCTGTCTCTTATATTCATAAGGAGACGGAACACCGTCTTTATTCAGCTTGGCTGCAATCTGTGCAGGACTGAAGCCATCCATCTTCATGCTGAAAATGCTCTGGATGACCGGAGCAACAGTCTGGTCGATGACCAGTTTGTTTTTATCATCGTCAGATCTACGGTAGCCGTAGACCACATGGCTTCCAACAAATTCGCCATTTCTTCTCTTGGTCTCCAAATTGGAACGAATCTTGATGGAAATATCCCTGCTATAAGAGTCGTTAATCAGGTTTTTGAACGGAAGAATGATTTCGTTGCCTACCTGCTGAGACTGTGCAGAGTCGTAGTTGTCGTTGATGGCAATAAAACGGATGCCCAGGGACGGAAAAATCTTCTCGATATATCTGCCGGAATCAATGTAGTCACGACCAAAACGGGAAAGGTCTTTGACAATGATGCAGTTGATTTTTCCTGTTTTGACCTGTTCCATCATTCGCTGAAAGTCAGGACGGTCAAAATTAGCACCTGTATAACCATCATCGCAGAACTCCTGAACCAAAGTGATCTCAGGGTTTCTGCTCAAATAATCTTCAATCAGCTTGCGCTGGTTAGCGATACTGTTGCTTTCTTTCTTCTCGCCAGAAGAAAGGTCACCATCTTCCTTCGATAAACGCAGGTAGATGGCGGCATAGTAAATCTTATCAATACTTTTTTGCATAGTGTGCCACTCCTGTTTGTTAATCGTCCGAAGCTGAAAAAACAAACCGGAGTTTTCGCATGATTTTGTCCAAGGCTATGTTACCATAGCGGACTGCGAAAATCCAGTTTGTCACCGCATTAGTATCTCGCCAATTTCTGCCAACGGATTTATCCGTTACATAGAAGCAATCATGTTGATGAAGTTGTCAGTAATCGTATTCTGCGTATTTGCAAACGACACTCTCACAACCGTGTTGCCTACTTTGAACTGGTAAGGATTTTTAATCTGCTCGATAAAGGATTTGATTCTTTCCTCACTCGGCAAAGAGCGATCAATTTTCACATCTCGAATATCCACCAGCTGTTCAGTTGCTGTAGATTTTGTCGCTTCACTTCTTGTCATCTGCAATCACCACCTTCGTTTATCATTCTTGCCAAAATCTCCCTGAGCTATTCATGGAACCTCATCGGCAAAAGTATAGGCAGCCCCGCAAAGGTAGGTCTGCCCATAGTTTTCACTGACGAGAGGATGTATTCAAATCCAGACTGACAAGCAACGCTCTATTGATACCGAACATTTCCTGTCGGGTAACTCTACCCAAATATCTTTCAATTCGCTGCTTATCAATGGTTCTGATTTGCTCCAACAGCACCATAGAAGGTCTGCTGAGAGCTGGGTTTTCTCTAATCAGAAAATGGGTTGGCTGTTTTGTCTTTTTTCTGGTTCTGGCTGTGACAGTTGCCACAACCAGAGTAGGGGCGTGCCGGTTGCCGGTGTTGTTCTGAATAACAACAACCGGGCGAACACCACCTTGTTCAGAGCCGCAGAATGGAGACAAGTCAGCCAAATATATATCGCCACGGCGGTATTCCCAATTTTTATTCATCACCTGTTAGCCCTCCTTTCATCGTCTTATGTAAGAGGGGCAGAGACTGCCCCTTCATGTTTACTATGTCGTTCCCATATTTGTCCTCGACACCCCTGGGAGACAG
>OHLL01000394.1_pt1 | contig 19170 bp, 16 predicted proteins | sample 1569031 | NCBI WGS metagenome assembly OHLL01 (sample SAMEA3879606, study PRJEB24766) | human gut metagenome | biome: human-associated habitat; feature: feces | place: USA | collected 1985/1987 | reverse complement strand
GCAGAGACGCATAACAGCACAATTAAATGCAGAAACTTATGGTGAACGTATAAAAAATGAGATTACAAATGGAATTGGGGTTACAGATGTTCTGAAACAGGTTTTGGTCAGTGGAAATGGGGAAATCCACCAGTTTGATACGATCACAGAAAATATTATGTCTGATGATATTGAAAGCGTGCAGCTGGCTCCTGGTGGTATTGTAACAGATATTTATCCTGCTGAAGGAAATGAAGCAGGTAAGATCGATCTGCTTCATGATAAAGAACGCGGTAGAATTTCCTGTTATGCAAGAGATAATCATATGGTCATTACACAAGGTCCTTTTGAATTAAAGCAGGGAGGTCATGGGATTGCTGTCCGCAATCCGGTTTATCTGAAAAATGAAAATGGACAGGAATATTTCTGGGGATTTACCATTGTTATTTTGCGTGTTCCTGATATTTTTTCAGATGTAGTCAGTGCACTTTCAAATTTTGGATATGAATATAGGCTTTTAAAAATAGATACTCCCTGGAGTGGTACTTATAAAGTCGTTTATCAGTCAGACGGTCAATTAATTCATCCGGTTTCCTATAATTTTACGATAGGAGAAGAGAACTGGGAATTTGAGGTAATTCCTAAAAGTGGATGGAGAAACAATACATTAATAGTAGTGATAAGTGGATTTTTTACTGCCATTGTCCTGCTTTTATCAGGTCTTACATGGGGATGGTTAGTATCGAAAGAAAAGAAAGAGAGATTTCAAATACTGGCGCACACGGATTCTCTTACAAATATTAATAACCGTTATGGATTTGATGAATTGGCAGAAAAAATGATCGTTAAAAATCCGAAAGCACATTTTGTAGCTGCACTCTTTGATATCGATGATTTTAAGTTTATTAATGATATTTATGGACATGTTTATGGAGACAGGGCATTAAAGAATCTGGCAGATAGTATGAAAGCTTTTTTCCCACCTGATACATTACTGGGAAGAAACGGTGGTGATGAGTTCTGCATTCTTCTGCAAAATTATACCTGTGAAGAAGCAGGAGAGCAACTGCTGCAATTCACTAAACTGCCAAAAACGTTTTCATGCAGGGGGAAAGAATACCCATTCCATATTTCTCTTGGATATGCGGAATATCCAACATTTGCCACAAACCGTTCACAGCTTATGCGTTGTGCAGATATAGCTCTTTATGAAATAAAACTTCATGGAAAAAATGGATGTATGGCTTACCAGGAAGGTCTTCAGGCTGGTGAACGTAAACAGTTGGGATTCGCGCTTAAGGATATCTCTGAACACCTTCCGGGGGCATTTATCATATATAGAGCAGACAAAGAAGATGATGAACTTTTTTATGCAAACTATGAGTTCCTTCACATGACTGGATATAAAACCATGGATGAACTCTTTAAACAGACAAAGAAAAGCTTTCGTAATCTGATCCGTGAAGACGAAAAACAGCAGATAGAATCCAGTATCTGGGAACAGATTGATAGTGGCAAAGAAAATGATTATATTTACTTTCATCTTAAAAAGGCTGACGGGACTTATCTTTCTGTGCTTGACCACGGAAGGATTGTAGAAAGCCAGCAATATGGAAGAGTATTTTATGTATTGTTTATGGACTGGGAGGAAATGCATATTCATTACGGCGATAAACTTTTGGGATAACTTTTTATATATCTTTCCAGAGGACATTTATCCGTTCAGGGGGATTGTTATTATCCATTAGTTGACCACCATTACGGTTTGGCTCCGTAACAATGATCACCTGGTTTTCTTACCTAGTTTTACGCGGCTTTTAGACCTGTACAATCAGGTTCGTAGGCAAGTGAGTGGTACAGTTATTTCGAAAACGATGTACCAGAGTAATTCGCCATAGTAATGAACGAGTGCTTTTTTTAAACAAAAACGTCCATACAGGAGAATTTCCACTCTTGTATGGACGTTTTTTCTGTGCCCTTATAATATTTTTATTTCTCAACACCCTGGGCCGGGATCATCTTTTCAGTCAGTGTGCCGTCATAAATAACGGTTACTTTGTCACCTACATTGATGCCGTCAAACATTCCCTCTGTTCCTACGAAAGAGAAGAATGTATTTTCCGGGTCTGCAGTGTCCAGAACAATGTGGTCGGTCTCAACCTCTGCTGCAGTACCAGTGAGAGTTTTCTTCTGTGCTTCTTCGGAATCCATTGCATCTTCAGTGATAATACGGGTAGCAACTGCATGATCAGTTGTATCTTCTAAGTCGCCGTAGTAGGTAACTTCTGCTGTGGCGCCTGCTTTGATACCGTCTTTTGTTACCTTCTGGGCAATAAGGGCGTTCAGTGTATAGGTTCCTTCATCATTTTTTAAAGTAATGGTGCTGTCATCAGCACTTTCAATGGTTCCTTCCACTACCAGATCCTCTGTATCAGCCTCTTCTTCTCTTGCAACTTCTGCTGCGGAAGTCATGATCTCTACGGAGGTTGCCTTTGTTACATCATCAGACATTTCACCAGTATAACCAACATTTACTTCATCGCCTTCGCCTACTGCATCTGCATCGGTCAGTATGGCATCTGTAATATCAAATTTTGCAGTTTTACCTTCATCGTCAGATACAGTGATCACCTTATCTTCTACCAGGCTGACAAAACCATAGTAGTATTCTTCCTCTGCTTCTTCAGAGGAAGATTCTGTTGTGCTTTCTGCTGCCTGCACAGTTGTAGTTTCTGTATTCGCTTTTTTAGAAGAGCAGGCGGTCAGCCCCAGTGCAACTGCCAGAAATGCAATTGCCAGATATTGTTTTTTCATAATGATTCTCCTCTCTTTGCCGCAGGTGTTTCGTTACTGTAACGGTATATTTTCTATGATGTCTTTTTCTGCGGTACGATACATCTTACTACGAAAGCTGTGTTTTTACTATGTTTTTTTTATGAATTTTTCCTTAAACTTTTCCCTGGGCTTATTTCTAAAAATGATCTTTTTCTTCTTTTTTGTGCTGTTTCATAATAAACAGTAAAATGATACCTATCAGGATCCCGATGATCCCTATAGCCACTGTGATCACAAAACCGGTGCGGATCAGGTACCAGAAGGGTCCTTTTTTGGACGCAGATATCGGCAGTTCTGGTTCTGCCTGCGTTGTAAGTTCTTCGGCAGACTCTTCATTAATTTCCTGTGCCTGATATACAGCATGAAGTTCATAATGATCAGGTTCTTTTAAGATGACCTCACCTTTGTAAACAACTTCTACATCTTTCAAAAGGCGTTCCCCTAATGCAATGGCATTCCGGCAAAGCTGGCCATCTTCATCTGTAAATGGTTCTCCGCTCCAGACCATAGAAGTGATGTGGTATGCCTGGTCAGACAGTCCGAGACTGTCAAGGATAAGAGAACCTTTTTTTGCGGTTTCTTCAAGAAGGTGGTCAGCTTCTGCTGAAATAATAATATTTTCCAGCTGAAATTCATCTGCCCCATAAGAATAGAAAGTAACTGGCAGATATAAGTCGTCTTTCCATTGTTCATTTATAGTTTGGATTTCTGTTTTATGGAGTGATCCGGATAATTGTGCCGGTGTTTCTTCTTGGTTTTCTCTTAGCTGACTCTCTGTTATCGTTGCTTCTGGTAAATTTGGCTGCGGAAAAGGTGTTTTGGCATTGATCGTTTCCGGGATCACTTCCCCATCTTCCAGGCCAAGATAACGTACCTGTTTTTCCAGGGGTACTCGTGTTTCTTCTCCTGCTTTTTCTTCCAGCTCCCATTCTGTCAGCTGATATTTAATTCCATCTTCATCTTCATAAAATGCATCCGGTTCTTCAAAATCTGCGGCTTCTTCCCTGGTCAGTTTTTTTGAAAAGGTAATATTTTTTGTTTCCTGTGCCAGTATGGGGGATGTCTGGATCGTACACATCATACACACTATAAAACACATAAATGTTAAAAGCTTTATACTATTGTTTTTTTTCTTCATACCTTGCTCTCCTTTGTAAAATATGTTTCATATGGTCTTTTGACCCTGGTATCTTCATATTTAATTGTCAAGGTACAAAGCAAAAATTGGATAATTTTGGAAATTACCGAAAATAATGAAAACTATGAAGCCTGTAACAGGCTGCAGAAGTAACTGTAAATCTTATTATACGGAGGGGGAGCCATTTTGTCAAAGGGAAGCGGATAAATTTTTTACATAAAATTAGCACTCACATCTTGACAGTGCTAATAACATGTGTTATATTCTGCCTAGAACAAATAAACAAGATCATTTCCTTTTCAAAAGGAGGATTGTATATGAATATCAGTAAGTTTACACAAAAGTCAGTGGAGGCCGTCCAGGGCTGCGAGAAGCTGGCTTATGAATATGGAAACCAGCAGATCGACCAGGAGCATCTTCTGGTGAGCCTCCTGCGGCTGGAGGACAGCCTGATCATGAAGCTGGTAACGAAAATGGGAATCTCCGGCGGACAGTTTTTAAACGAGGCGGAGCAGGCGTTAAATAAGCTTCCGAAGGTTTCCGGCGGCGGCCAGGTCTATCTGACCAACGATCTCAACAAGGTCCTCATAAGCGCAGAGGACGAGGCAAAGGCAATGGGAGACGAGTACGTTTCCGTGGAGCACCTGTTCTTATGCCTGTTAAAGGAGCCCAACCGGGCTTTAAAGGAGCTGTTCCGCTTATACGCCATTGACCGGAACAATTTTTTACAGGCTCTTTCCACCGTCCGCGGAAACCAGCGGGTGGTCAGCGACAATCCAGAGGCTACTTATGATACCTTAAATAAATATGGGGCCGATCTGGTGGAGCGGGCCAGGGACCAGAAGCTGGACCCGGTCATCGGCCGTGATCAGGAGATCCGCAACGTGATCCGCATCCTGTCCCGTAAGACCAAGAACAACCCCTGCCTGATCGGTGAGCCCGGCGTCGGCAAGACTGCCATCGCCGAGGGCCTTGCCCAGCGGATCGTGCGCGGTGACGTGCCCGAAAACCTGAAGGACCGCATCGTGTTCAGCCTGGACATGGGCGCTCTGGTGGCCGGTGCCAAGTACCGCGGCGAGTTCGAGGAACGCCTGAAGAGCGTGCTGAACGAGGTCAAGAAGAGCGAGGGCAAGATCATCCTCTTCATCGATGAGCTGCACACCATCGTGGGTGCCGGCAAGACCGACGGCGCAATGGACGCCGGCAATCTGCTGAAGCCCATGCTGGCCCGCGGCGAGCTGCACTGCATCGGCGCGACCACGCTGGACGAGTACCGCCAGTATATCGAGAAAGACCCCGCTCTGGAACGCCGGTTCCAGCCGGTGCAGGTGGATGAGCCCACCGTGGAGGACACCATTTCCATCCTGCGCGGCCTGAAGGAACGCTACGAGGTGTTCCACGGCGTGAAGATCAGCGACAACGCACTGATCGCCGCCGCCACCCTCTCTGACCGCTATATCACCGACCGCTTCCTCCCCGATAAGGCCATTGACCTGGTGGATGAAGCCTGCGCCATGATAAAGACCGAGATGGACAGTATGCCCAGCGAGATGGACGACCTCGCCCACCGCATCACCCAGCTGCAGATCGAACAGGTCAGCCTGAAAAAGGAGACCGACGCTCTGAGCCAGAGCCGTCTGCGCGACCTCGAAAAAGAGCTGGCCGAGCTGCAGGATAAGTTCCACAGCATGAAGGCAAAGTGGGAAAACGAGAAGAATGCCATCGGCAAGGTGCAGTCTCTGCGCGAGCAGATTGAGCAGACCAACGCCGCCATCGAGAAGGCACAGCGCGAATACGATCTGAACAAGGCCGCTGAGCTGAAGTACGGCAAGCTGCCCCAGCTGCAGAAACAGCTGGAAGAAGAAGAGAAGATCGCCGCCGCCAAGAAGGAGGACAGCCTGCTGCGCGACCGCGTGACCGACGAGGAGATCGCCCGCATCGTGGCCCGCTGGACCGGCATCCCCGTGGAGAAGCTGGTGGAGGGTGAGCGCGAGAAGCTGCTGCATCTGGCCGATGTGCTCCACAAGAGAGTCATCGGCCAGGATGAGGCCGTCACCAAGGTGAGCGAAGCCATCCTGCGCAGCCGCGCCGGCATCGCAAACCCCAACCGCCCCATCGGCAGCTTCCTCTTCCTCGGCCCCACCGGCGTCGGCAAGACCGAGCTGGCAAAAGCTCTGGCACAGGCTCTGTTCGACGACGAGCGGAACATGGTGCGTATCGACATGACCGAGTATATGGAGAAGTTCAGCGTCAGCCGCCTGATCGGCGCGCCTCCGGGATACGTCGGTTATGAAGAGGGCGGCCAGCTGACCGAGGCTGTGCGCCGCAAGCCCTACAGCGTGGTCCTGTTCGATGAGGTGGAAAAGGCCCACCCCGACGTGTTCAACATCCTGCTGCAGGTGCTGGACGACGGCCGCATCACCGACAGTCAGGGCCGCACGGTGGACTTCAAGAACACCGTCATCATCCTGACCTCCAACCTCGGCAGTGACATCATCCTGAACGACCTGGAGCAGCGCCGCGCCGAGGGCTCCAACGAGCTGAGTGAGGACGCCCGCAAGCAGATCGATCTGCTGCTGAAGAGCAAATTCCGTCCCGAGTTCCTGAACCGTCTGGACGAGATCGTCTACTACAAGAGCCTCACCAAGGACGAGACCCGCAAGATCGTGGACCTGCAGCTCGAAGATCTGCGCAAGCGGATGGACGAGGGCAAGCACCTCAAGCTGGACGTCACCACGGCAGCCAAGGACTTCATCATTGATTCCTCTTATGACAGCGTCTACGGCGCACGTCCCATCAAGCGGTTCATCCAGAGCCGTGTGGAGACCCTCATCGCAAAGGCCATCATTCAGGGCAGCTACCCCGAGGGCGCGACCCTGACGGTGGACTACGACGGCACGGGCCTTGTGCTCCGCTAAAAACCGCAGACTTTTTACCTATTTTATCCCTCCTCCTGACAGGAACGCTTGCACCGGCGGGTGGAATATGATATTATAGGCGTTGAACAAAGTGCTTTTCATCGTCGAAGGCAACGGTGGAAAGCACTTTTTGGTTAACATATTATTATAAGAAAGTAGAGTTGATTATCCTTTATTATGGACGATGGCAGTATAACGCTCTTGGTGGCGCTGATCGTTCTGATCGCGTTTTCCGCATTCTTCTCCGCCTCCGAGACCGCATTTTCTTCCCTGAACCAGATACGCCTGAAAAGCCGCGCTGACGAAGGCGACACTTCCGCCGCCCGGGTGCTGGCGATGGCCGAGAAGTACGACAAGCTTCTCTCCTCCATCCTCATCGGCAACAACATCGTGAATATCGCCGCCGCTTCCATCGGCACCGTCCTCTTTACCAAGTGGCTGGGTGCAGAGCGGGGCGCCACCACCTCCACCATCGTGCTGACGGTAGTCGTCCTCGTCTTCGGCGAAGTGACCCCCAAGACCCTCGCCAAGGAGATGCCCGAGACCATCGCAACCGCCGTCTCGCCGGTGCTGAACCTGCTGATGACCCTCCTCACCCCGCTGACCTGGCTGTTCAGCCAGTGGAAGAAGCTGCTGGGACGCTTCGTCCACAGCAGCGAGAGCGACGCCATCACCGAAGGTGAGCTCATCACCATGGTGAGCGAGGCTGAGAACGACGGTGAGCTCACCGACCGGGAAAGCCAGCTCATCCGCAGCGCCATCGAGTTCGATGACGTGGAGGTGGAGGAGATCCTGACGCCCCGTGTAGACGTGGTGGCCGTGGAGGACGATATTTCGCTGGAAGAGCTTGCGCAGACGTTCGCGGAATCCGGCTATTCCCGCCTGCCCGTCTATCACGACACCGTTGACAACATCATCGGCGTCGTCCATGAGAAGGATTTCTACATCGCCCGTCTGAAAAAGTCCGTCACGATGGAGGACCTCATCGCCCCCACCCTCTACACCACCGGCTCCACCCAGATCTCCCAGCTGCTGCGCACCCTGCGGGAGCAGCACCATCACATGGCAGTCGTCGTGGACGAATACGGCGGCACCGAGGGCATCATCACCCTCGAGGACATTCTGGAAGAGCTTGTGGGCGAGATCTGGGACGAACACGACGAGGTCACCGAGGACTTCCGCCAGCAGTCGGACGGCAGCTGGCTCGTGTCCGGCTCGGCCAGCGTGGACGACCTTTACGAGACGCTGGGCCTGCCCGAGGATGAAGACATCGACTCCAACACCGTGAACGGCCTCGTGCAGGAAAAGACCCACCATCTGCCCAAGGTGGGCGACCATTTCCAGCTGAACGACTACGAGGGCGTCGTGACCCGCACGGCCCGCCGCCGCGTCACCGAAGTCCGGTTCACCCACACCGCACCTGCCCCGCAGGACGACGAAAAGGACAAAGACAAGCGCTCTTCCCGTCTGGCGCAGCGCACCGAGGGCCGATAACACTCTATCACACACAAAAAAATCCTCTCCCGATGGGAGAGGATTTTTTCGATCCGGCTATTACTGCTTTTTCCAGCGGCGCATGATGCCCATGCCCAGCGCATAGGGGCCGGTATGGACCGCGATGGTGGAGCCGATCTGCAGCAGGCCCACCTCGCATTGTGCGGCGGGGTACCTGGCACGCAGGGCGGCGCGGGTCTGCATCCAGAGCCGTTTGCCCTCTTCATCATCGTAGCCGTAGCCCACGATGATGCGGTAGTCATCGGGGGTGCCGCCGTTGGCGTCCAGATAGTTCATCAGCTGCTCAAGGGCCTTCTCAAAGCTCTTCTGACGGCCCCGGGCCACACCGCCCGAGAAGATCTCGCCGTCCTTGAAGAGTATCATCGGCTTGATGCCCAGAAGATTCGCCGCCCGGCCAGAGACTTTGCCGATGCGTCCGCCCTTGATGAGGTAATCGAGGTTGCCCACCGTGAAGAAGATGTTGTTGGTGGACTTTTCCGCTTCCAGCCAGGTCACCGCCTCGTCCAGCGTGCAGCCTGCGTCGCGGATGGCCACAGCGTTCTCCACCATGGTCGCCTCCGTGACAGTAGCCGCTGCCGAGTCCATCACCTCGATCTTCGCGTCGGGGTAGTCCTCGAGCACCAGCTCCCGGGCGTTGCGGGCGCTGCCCACGCAGCCGCTCATCTTGCCGGTGAAGCAGAGGCAGAGGGTGGGGCGGCCGGCCTCAGCCTGACGGCGGAACACCTCCTCGAAATCCTCGATGGAGGCAAGGCTGGTCTTGGGGTAGGCAGAGGGGTTGTCCACCATGAACTGGTAGAAATCCCGCACAGCGATCTCCTTGCCCTCCTTGCGGTAGTGCTCACCGTCCAGCGAAACATAGAACGGCACGATCTCCACGCCTATCTTCTGCGCCATTTCCGGCGTAAAGTCACAGGCGCTGTCGGCGATGATGTCAAACATTAGCGGCATCCTTCTTTCCGGTGAATTCAGGGTTCAGACCACGTGGTGGATGTATGCCTCACGCTCTGCGCCCACAGAGATATAGGTGATCTTGCAGCCCACGGCCTTTTCCAGGTACTCGACGTAGTTCTGGGCCTCCTTGGGCAGGTCTTCCCACTTGCGGGCAGCGGTGATGTCGCAGTGCCAGCCGGGCAGATACTCCACCACCGGCTGTGCGGTGTCCAGAGCCTCGCCCATGGGGAAGCGGGTGGTGGTGGTGCCGTCGCTCAGCTTGTAAGCAGTGACCATGGGGATCTTGTCCATGTAGTCCAGCACATCCAGCAGGGTCAGGGCGACCTCGTCGCAGCCCTGGCAGAAGACGCCGTAGCGGCTTGCCACCAGGTCGATGGGGCCGACGCGGCGGGGACGGCCGGTGGCAGCGCCGTACTCGTGGCCGGCCTCACGCAGAGCGTGCTTCTCTTCCTCGGTCATGGCCAGCTCAGTGACAAAGGGGCCGTCGCCGACGCAGGAGGAATAAGCCTTCATGACGCCGACGGAGTTGGTCAGCTTGTGGCCCGGGATGCCTGCGCCGATGGGGGCGTAAGCGCCGATGGTGTTGGAGGAAGTGGTGTAGGGGTAGATGCCGAAGTCGATGTCGCGCAGAGCGCCCAGCTGGGCCTCGAACAGCACCTTCTTGCCGGCGGCATCGGCGTCAGCCAGATACTGGCCCACGTCGCAGATGTAGTCCTTGAAGATGGCGGCGTACTTCTCCAGCCATGCCCACATCTCATCCACGCTGATGGGAGCGGCGTTATAGCTGCCCTCCATGACGAGGTTCTTGGCGTCCACCATGGTGACCAGGCGCTTCCTGACGGAGTCGTCCAGATGCAGCAGGTCGCCCATGCGGAGGGTCTTCTTCATGTACTTGTCACCGTAAGTGTAGGCGATGCCGCGCTTGGTGGAGCCGAACTGTGCGCCGGTCTTGGACAGACGTGCCTCTTCCAGACCGTCCTGATCGACATGGTAGGGCATGGTGATGGTGGCGCGGTCAGAGATCTTCAGGTTGGCAGGGGTAATGGAGATACCCTGCTCGCGCAGCTTGTTGATCTCACCGTCCAGATGGTGGGGGTCGATGACCATACCGTTGCCCATCACGCAGACAACATCGGGACGGAGGATACCGGAGGGCAGCAGGTTCAGCACGAACTTGCCCCGCTCGTTCTTGACGGTATGACCAGCATTGTTGCCGCCCTGATAGCGTGCAACAATATCGTACTCCTGGCTGATCAGGTCGACCATGCGGCCCTTGCCCTCATCGCCCCAGTTGATACCCGTAATTGCAGTAAGCATAATAAATGACCTCTTTATTGTTTTTCAAAAGGCGGCCTTTTCCGCGCACCCTGCCCGGGATACGCCGCCTTGGGAAACTTGTTTTCTGCCGCGCGGCTCCTGCCGGAGCACGCAACAGCTCGAGTATAAGTATAGCACTCTTTCGCCCACAAAAAAAGAGGAAAAAGCGGTTTTGTACGACTTTTTCCTCCCGATTCAGTTCTTTTTGCTCACTCTGTGGATGGTTCCGTCCGGCTCCTTGATGGAGGTGTGCTCCAGCTGGGCGCGGAGGCTGGACTTCATGTCCTCGATATACTCCTTGCGCAGAGCCTGCTGCTCGGCTTTTTCGGCCTCCGTCAGGCCGGTGGTCTTGCTCTTGTGTGCCAGCTCGTTGATGCGGGCTATCTTTTCTTTGGTCATCGAAGTTTTCCTCCGTTTTCAATGTGTTTGTGATATAATAGAGCAAAAGGCTCTCCCCTTGGGAGAGCTGGCGCGTGAGCGCCTGAGAGGGCAAGGATGTTGAGGAGGAGACGCCCGCGCGGCGATGATACCGCTCTGACAAAGGGCCTGCTTATCGCTGCACTGCGGCTCTGTCTTTTCTGGCTTGCCCTCTCCGTCACCTGCGGTGACACCTCTCCCAAAGGGAGAGGCTTAACGCTCTATCCAATCGCTACATCTCAGTATAACAAAGGACGATTCCCATGTCAAACCAACTCAATTTTTCACAGCAGATGGACGAAGTGTTGAAAACTCTGGGCGGCACCCGTCCCCGGCTGCTGCTCCATGCCTGCTGCGGCCCCTGTTCCAGCGCCGTGCTGGAGCGGCTGTGCCGGTATTTCGACATCACCGTGCTCTACTACAACCCCAACACATGGCCCGCCGAAGAATACCACCGCCGGGGCGAAGAGCTGGAGTGCTTCGTCGCCGCCGCCCACCCGCTGGGGGTGACGGTAGTGGAAGACCGGTACGACCCGCAGGAGTTCTACTCCTCTGTCGCGGGCCTCGAGAACGAGCCGGAGCGCGGCAGTCGCTGCACGGTCTGTTATCGGCTGCGGATGCGCCGTGCGGCCCAGTATGCCGCCGAGCACGGCTTCGACTGGTTCACCACCACCCTCTCCATCAGCCCCCACAAGGACGCCAAGCGCATCAATGCCATCGGGCAGGAGCTGGAGCAGGAGTTCGGCGTAAAGCATCTGCCCTCCGACTTCAAAAAGCAGAACGGCTATCTGCGCAGCTTGCAGCTCTCGGAGGAATACGGCCTCTACCGGCAGGACTACTGCGGCTGTGAGTTCAGCGCAAAGGCCAGAGGCATCGGCACTACTGCGGGAGAATAAGTGATACAGTTCCAATTATTTGATTTATCTATGTATCTTTTTCGAAGTGTATCTACTTGATACACTTCGGCCTTCTGATACACTTCCAACTGTATCAAGCACCCCCGAACTGTATCAGCTGATACAGTTCGATTTTCGACTTATCAGCGTCAAAAAAGTGCAACTGTATCAGATAACCTCCCTTCGTAGAGAGCTGATACAGCTGCACTTCTTATTTTTATTCTTCCGGCAAACGTGCAACCAGAATTGCAAAGATGACCAGACCCACGCAGGGAACGATGTTGGTCATCATACCGGCGGCAAGACCGGCGCTTTCGGCCACGACGCCGATGACCCAGGGCATCAGGATCGCGCCGCTGGCCGCCACCGGCAGCATGATGCCCATGCTGGTCACGCTGGTCATACGGCCTGCGCTGGCCACAGCGGTGGGGTTCATGCCCGCCATCGCAAAGGCAAAGGCGAACAGCAGCGCGATGGCCGCGCCCTGACTGCGGGCCTGCACCAGCAGGATGTAGAAGATGGTGCAGCTCACGCCCATGACCACCATGGCCTTGCGGGGCCGCTTGAAGGGGAACACGAAGGCGATGAGCAGACGTGCCACGAGGGTCGCGCCCCACATAACGGTGACGGTATAGGCCGCCAGTGCGCCTGCGATGATGCCGCTGCCCTTGAAGTAGGTGACCATCCAGCCGGTGACGCTCTGCTCAGCGGCGTTCTGGCAGAAGAGCAGGCCGGTCAGCAGCCAGAAGCGGGTGGATCTGAGGAAGCTCCAATCGGTAACTTCCTTCTTGCCCGCGCCCCTGCCCGCAAAGGGAGTCCCCATATACACCAGCCAGAGCAGCAGACCCAGCACAGCCAGCACCAGCACGGCGAAGGAGCCGCTCACCCTGCCTGCCGCCGCGATGAAAAAGGGGCAGAGCAGTGCGCCGCAGGCATAGCAGCTGTGCATCAGGTTCATGCCCCGGGTGCGGTCAGCGGAGTTGTCGCTGACGAGGATGGTGCAGGTGTTGATGACACTGCCCTTGGCGATGCCCACGAGGAAGAAGCCCAGCGCCAGCACAGCCACCGCGCCGCTGAGGCCCATCATGGCGTAGCCCAGCGCATAGCCGATGGTCAGCAGCAGGATGCTGGGCTTCATGCCCAGCTTGCCGGGCAGCATGGCGATGAGAAAGCCTGCCAGCAGGTTGCCGATGCTCATGAGGGACAGCAGGGTCCCGGTCATGCCGTAGGCGAAGCCATACTGCTCCTGCAGTAAACTGACCACCACGCCGCTGGAAATGGCGCAGATGCCGCTGAAAAAGAAGGTCGCAAAGCCCGCATTGCGCAGACCTGTGCTCTGTTGTTCCATGATGTTCCTCGATTTCTCCCGCAAGGGTCTTTTTCTCCCTTAAACCACAATTCTGCCCCAGTGCAACCGGATTTTACCCCAAAAGCGCAAAAAGAAGGGATGGACGCTTGTCCATCCCTTCTTTCAGGGTTTGCTTGATGCGATTTTTACTCTGCCTTGGTCTCGGGCTTTTCAGCGGGAGCGGCAGGAGCGGCGGGCTTGGCCGCTGCCGGGGCAGCAGGCTTCACCACGGGCTTCGGGGGATACGGATCGTCCTTCAGCGGGAAGAGAATGATCTTCTTCGGGCACTTCTGGGCGCACATACCGCAGCCCTTGCACTTGTCGTAGTCCACGCGGGCCACGTTGTCAATGACATGGATCGCGTCGAACTTACAGGTGCGCTCACACATACCGCAGGCGATGCAGCTGGTGGTGCAGAGCTTGTTGGCGACAGCGCCCTTATCCTGGTTGGAGCACATAACGACGGGCTTGCGCGGGCCGCCGGCGTCGATCATGATGACCTTCTTGGGGCAGATGTTGGCGCAGGCACCACAGCCGGTACACTTGTCCTTGTCCACCTTGGCAACACCGTCCACGATGTGGATGGCGTCGAACTTACAGACCTTGGTGCAGTCGCCCAGACCGATGCAGGCGAAGGAGCAGACCTTGGGGCCGCCGTACAGGGCAGCAGCAGCGGCGCAGGTCTGGATGCCCTTGTAGTCGTAAGCGGGCTTGCAGTGCTCGGAGCTGCCCTGGCACTGGACCACGGCCTTCTTCTCCACAGCGCTTGCCTCACCGCCCATGATCTTGGCGATGGCGGCAGCAGCCTTGGGGCCGCCGGGAGCGCACTTGTCGCAAGGCACGCCGTCCATGACGACCGCCTTTGCGTAGTCGGCACAGCCTGCGTAGCCGCAGCCGCCGCAGTTTGCGCCGGCCAGACAGCTGGCAACTTCTTCGATGCGGGGGTCTTCCTCAACTGCCATGAACTTGGCAGCGGCGACCAGAATGATTGCGCCGATAGCACCGACGATGGTGCAGAGGATAACAGCAGATGCGATATTCATAATCCTGTTCCTCCTTTACAGCGTCACGTTAAACAGATTCTCAACGATGCCGCCAAAGCCCATGAAGGACAGGCTGGTGATTGCTGCTGCGATCAGGGTGATGGGCAGGCCCTTGAAGGGTTCCGGGGGATCGCAGGCTTCCACGCGCTTGCGCACGCCGCTGAACATGACCATAGCCAGCATGAAGCCGACGCCTGCGCCGATGGCACAGACCAGAGCCTCGATGTAGGCAGCGCCGAAGCTCAGAGCCTCGACGTCTGCGCCGTAGTCATCGACGACCAGAATGGTGACAGCCAGAACGCAGCAGTTGGTGGTGATCAGGGGCAGGTAGACGCCCAGAGAGTTGTACAGTGCAACGACATACTTCTTCAGGAAGATCTCGATGAACTGCACCAGAACTGCAATGACCAGAATGAACACGATGGTCTGCAGATAGCTCAGACCGGCGGGGTCCAGAACAAAGATCTGCAGCGGGAAGGTCACGGCCGTAGCCATGAACATGACGAAGATGACAGCGCCGGACATACCCACAGCGGAGTCAAGCTTCTTGGAAACGCCCAGGAACGGGCAGATGCCATAGAACTTCACCAGCACGTAGTTGTTGACAAGGATCATGCTGAAGAAGATAGCAGCGAGTTTGACGAGCATCTTATTAGCCCTCCTTCTTCAGATTGTCGATGTCGCAGCAGCTCTTGCGCTCGATGCGCGCATCCAGCTTGCCTTCCAGCCAGATACAGCCGGCCATCAGGACGCCGTAGCAGAAGAATGCGCCGGGAGCCTGAGTCATGATGCTGATGCGGGCGATGCTGTCGGGCAGGACCTGGAAGCCCAGCCAAGTGCCGCTGCCCAGCACCTCGCGGATGGTAGCCATCAGCACGACGGTGAGGGTGTAGCCGATGCCCATGCCGACGCCGTCCAGTGCAGAATCGACCACGTTGTTCTTGCAGGCGAACATCTCGGCACGGCCAAGGATGATACAGTTGACGACGATCAGGGGCAGGAAGACGCCCAGTGCGGTGTACAGGCTGTCCATGTAGGCGTGCATGACCATCTGGACGATGGTGACGAAGCCTGCGATGATGACGATGTAGCAGGGCAGATGGACCTTTGCGGGGATCACGTTGCGCAGCAGCGAGATCAGGATGTTGGAGCAGACCAGCACGAAGGTGAAGGCTGCGCCCATGCCCAGTGCGCTGGAGACTGCCGTGGTAACTGCCAGGCAGGAGCAGGTGCCCAGGACCAGACGCAGAACGGGGTTCTCTTTGATGATGCCGTTGGTAAGGATGCTTACCTTGGACTTCTTTTCTTGTGCCATTTCTTACCAACCTCCTTTATGCCAGCTCGTTGTAGCAGTTGACGCAGTCGTTGATGGCGGCGAACAGTGCCTTAGAGGAAATGGTCGCGCCGCTGTATGCGTCAAAGCCGCCCTGACCGATGGCGATATTCTGGGTGCCGTCCATGCCGTTGAACTGGGCAAGGAAGGTGTCGGTTGCGACATTGGAGCCGATGCCCTTGGTCTGAGTGGAAGCGTCCACCCAGATGCCGGTGACGGTGCCGTTGGTGTCAAAGCCCATGATGACAGACAGCACGCCGCCATCGAAGCCCTTCTCCTCAGCCTTGATGGCGATGCTGCCATCCTCGGCCTTGACGACGCCGGTGACGTTCTCGGTGGTGTAGCCGGTCACTTCTTCCAGCGTCTTGGCGTCGGAAACGGTGGGCATGACGTCCACATAGGCTGCCAGGGTGGCGGCCTTCTGGTTTTCTTCGATGATAGGCGCAGTAAAGGAGTTGACCAGGGCCAGCAGGAAGCTGACCACCAGTGCGATGACGCTCAGCACGACTACCGGCTTTACCGTGCTTTCCCAAGTAGACTTATTCATTTGCCAGCAGCCTCCTTCTTAGCAGGTTTGACGTAGCCATACGGCGTCTGGCGGGTCAAGTCATTGATGTACGGGACCCACAGGTTCATGAACAGCAGTGCGAAGGACACGCCCTCGGTGTAGCTGCCCCAGTAACGGATGGCGAAGGTGACGACGCCCAGAGCCACGCCGTAGATCAGCTTGCCCTTCAGGGTGAAGGGGCTGGTGACGTAGTCGGTGGCCATGTACACAGCGCCGAACAGCAGGCCGCCGCTCAGCACAGCCACCAGTGCAGCGTGGACGCTGTGGGTGGCGATGAGGTAGAACACGAACATGCTGCCAACGTAAGCGGCAGGGATGGCGATGCTGATGGTCTTGGTGACCACGAGGTAGATCAGGCCCAGCACGATGGCCAGAGCGCAGGTCTCGCCCAGAACGCCGCCGTGGACGCCCATGAAGAGGTCCAGCAGGCTCAGCTTGTTGGGGTCAGCCACAGCCAGAGGAGTCGCGGAGGACAGCTGATCGACCGCTGCATCCGGGAACACCCAGTTGTTCATCGCGCCGGCAAAGCTGACGAACAGCACGATACGTCCCACCAGAGCGGGGTTCGCGAAGTTCATGCCGATGCCGCCGAACAGCTGCTTGACCACGATGATGGCCGCGAAGTCGCCGATGAGCAGCTCACCGATGGGCATGCCCACAGGCACGTTCATGGCGAGGATGATGCCGGTGACGACGGCGGACAGGTCGCTGATGGGGTTTGCCCTCTTCATCAGCTTGCAGTACAGCCACTCGAAAGCCACGCAGGCCACGACGGACACTGCGGTGACCAGCAGAGCACGCAGACCAAAGATAATGGCAGAGGCCACGACGCACGGGGTCAGGGCCACGATCACGTTGGCCATCAGGCCGGCGGTCGTCTCCTCAGAGCGCAGGTGCGGGGAGGCCGAAACAATAAGCTTCGTATCCATTACTTATTGCCTCCTTTTTTGATTTCACCGAGATAGAATGCCTTGGCCAGACCCATCATCTGGGTGCAGGGACGCTTGGCCGGGCAGACGAAGGTGCAGGAGCCGCAGTTGAAGCAGTAGTCAACATGCAGCTTGCCCAGCTCCTGGACGTCGCGGGCAGCGTAAGCCTGGTTGACCTCCACGGGCTCCAGACCCATGGGGCAGTACTCGACGCAGCGGCCGCAGCGGATGCAGGGGTTGACCTGCGGGGGCTGTGCGGTCGCTTCGCTCAGCATGATAAGGCCGGAGGTGGTCTTGGTGGTGGGGTAGCTCAGGTCACGCACAGCGGGACCCATCATAGCGCCGCCGGCCACGACCTTGCCCAGAGTGACGCCGCCCTTGAGGCCGGCAGTGTTCAGGACATCCTCGTAGGAAGTACCCACGGGGACGATGAGGTTCTGGGGCTTCTCGCAGGCATCGCCGTCCACGGTGATGACGCGGCTGACCACCGGCATGCCGGTAGCCAGATACTTGCCGAGGCTGGACACGCTGGTCACGTTCATGACGATGGCGCCGGCAGCGGCGGGCAGGCCGCCGTGCGGGACCTCGCGGCCCAGGCACTTCTCGATGAGGATGAGCTCTGCGCCGGTGCCGTAGACGCTGGGCAGGGGCTTCACCTCAATGGTGGGCTTATCCTTCGTCTTCTGGCACAGCAGGTCGATGCACTCGGGCTTGTTGTTCTCGATGCCGATGACGCACTTCGGGATGCCGGTGTACTTCAGCACAGCCTCGATGCCGCGGACGATGTCGTCTGCGCAGTTCAGCATCTCCTGGGTGTCGCTGGTCAGCCAGACTTCACACTCGGAGGCGTTGATGAGCAGGGTATCCACGGGGTCCTTGGGCTGCAGCTTGACGTCGGTCGGGAAGCCTGCGCCGCCCAGACCCACCAGACCGCTCTCACGCACGGCGGCGAGGAAGCTGGCCTTATCGGTCACTTCGGGTGCCTTCACGGCGGGGTCTACGGTCTGCTTGCCATCGGTCTTGATGACCACAGAGTCGCACATCCGGCCATTGGACAGACGGAACGGCTCCACAGCCGCCACGGTGCCCGAGACGCTGGAGTGGATATTTGCAGACACAAAGCCGCCAGCTTCACCGATCTTGGTACCGACGAACACCTCGTCGCCCTTCTTCACCAAAGCCTTGGCGGGAGCGCCGATATGCTGACTCATCAGGATGCGTACCTGCGCGGGCAGAGGCATCGGGACCGGTTTACTTGCAGCAGTTGCCTTGTCATGCGGCGTATGCGCGCCAAGCGCCGCACGTTTCAGCTTGTTCAACATGGAATCAAATCCCCCATTCTGCTTGAATTGCTGTCCCCACGCCCATGCAGGCGCACTGGTACAGGGACAGTTGCTGCTTAACATGTTTATTGTATCATTTTGCGGTGGGAAGTCAACGACAACAAGGCCAAAATGATGCAAATTCTTTGAATTTCTTAGCCGTTTTTAACGATTAGCTGTAACTAACCGTCCATTTTTTCGTTAGTATCGCACAACTTTTCCCAAAGTCCGGTCGTTTGCCTTTCCGGGAAGAATATGTTATACTACAACCAAACGAACACGCAGGCGCATCCCGCGCCGTGCGGTCTGAGCCGTCAAGGAGGTTCTACCATGAAATTTCTGAAAGTAATGCTCGCTGTTTTGACCTGTCTGGCTGTCACGCTGACCGGCGTGCTGCTCTTTGTGGACAAGCACGGCCCCCGCTATATCCAGATCGACAACAGCGAAGACTGAGCCTCGCATTTTTGAAACGCAGTCATCCCCCAGCCTGAACGGTGTGCCGCCCGGGCTGGGGGATGTTTGGCTTTTACGGCTTGTGCCGCCTGCTGAGAATGCCCCCGGATACAGAGCATCCGGGGGCATTCTGTCTTTTTAGTAATCCTTTTCGCAGCCCAGCAGGAACTTCATGTACGCAAAGGTGCGGTCCTGCCCGAGGTCGCGC
>OHLL01000365.1_pt1 | contig 20770 bp, 14 predicted proteins | sample 1569031 | NCBI WGS metagenome assembly OHLL01 (sample SAMEA3879606, study PRJEB24766) | human gut metagenome | biome: human-associated habitat; feature: feces | place: USA | collected 1985/1987 | reverse complement strand
ATTGCAAAATATTTTAAAAAATTAGAAAAAACACTTGCATTTGAGGCGGTGTTGTTGTATTATGTTGTTAAAGGCAAAGGCGTCTGAAATGTATAGGGATACTATACCATTTCGGACGCTTTTTATATCAAAAAATATTTATAGCATATTAATTTAAGAAAGGGTTGGTTTTGTGATTCAGAATGGTTTGCCACAAAAGCAGGGTTTATATGACCCTCGTTTTGAACATGACAACTGTGGTATCGGTGCTATCGTAAATATCAAAGGTAACAAGACACACGATACGGTATCCGGTGCATTAGATATTGTAGAAAAGTTAGAGCATCGTGCAGGTAAAGATGCAGCAGGAGAGACAGGAGATGGTGTAGGAATCATGCTTCAGATTTCTCATAAGTTCTTTAGCAAAGCCTGTAAGGCAGCCAATATCAATATTGGAAAAGAAAGAGAATATGGAATCGGAATGTTCTTCTTCCCGAATGATGAATTGAGACTTCGTCAGGCGAAGAAGATGTTTGAGATCATCGTTGAGAAGGAAGGAATGACATTCCTTGGATGGAGAGAAGTTCCTACAACACCAACAGTTCTTGGTAAGAAAGCATTAGAATGCATGCCAAAGATCTTACAGGGATTTGTAGCAAAACCTGCGGATGTTGAAAAAGGACTTGATTTTGATCGTAAATTATATATCGCAAGAAAAGTATTTGAACAGAGTAATGAAGATACCTATGTAGTATCATTAAGCAGCAGAACTATCGTATATAAAGGAATGTTCCTTGTAGGTGAGCTGCGTCTGTTCTTTGCAGACCTTCAGGACAAGGATTATGAATCAGCGATCGCCATTGTACATTCCCGTTTCAGTACCAATACCAATCCAAGTTGGATGAGAGCTCATCCTTATCGTTTTATTGTTCACAACGGAGAGATCAATACGATCCGCGGCAATGTAGATAAAATGGTAGCCCGTGAAGAGAACATGGAATCAGAGTATTTCAAGTACGATATGCATAAAGTCCTTCCTATTATTAATCAGGAAGGCTCTGACTCCGCCATGCTGGACAATGCTCTGGAATTTATGGTCATGAGTGGTATGGATCTGCCTCTTGCTGTTATGGTAACGATCCCTGCTCCATGGGAACATGATAAATACATGGATTCAGAGATCAAGGACTTCTACCGTTATTATGCAACGATGATGGAGCCATGGGACGGGCCTGCATCTATACTGTTTACAGATGGTGATATGGTTGGCGCAGTCCTTGACCGGAATGGCCTGCGTCCTTCCCGTTATTATATTACAGATGATGGCTATATGATCCTTTCTTCTGAGGTTGGTGCTATTGATATCGACCAGACGAAGATCGTGAAAAAAGATCGTCTCCGTCCGGGAAAAATGCTGCTGGTAGATACAGTAGAAGGCAAGATGATCAGCGATGAAGAGCTGAAGCTGCGATATGCAGAAAAGAATCCATATGGTGAATGGCTGGATTCCAATCTGGTAGAGTTAGAAGACCTGAAAGTGCCAAACCAGGCTGCTCCTGTACTTGCCAAAGAACAGCGCCTCCGTTTACAGAAGACCTATGGTTATACTTACGAACAGTACCGCACCATGATCCTTCCAATGGCATTAAATGGAGCAGAAGCAGTATCAGCCATGGGTGTTGATTCTCCTTTAGCAGTGCTTTCTAAGAAGCATCAGCCATTATTTAACTATTTTAAGCAGCTGTTTGCACAGGTTACGAATCCACCTATAGATTCCATAAGAGAGAAGATCGTAACATCTACAACTGTATACCTTGGTAAAGATGGTAACATACTTGAAGAACAGCCTGAAAACTGTAAGAACTTAAAGATTAACAATCCTATTCTTACTAACACAGATCTTTTAAAGATAAAGAATATGAAGGTTGAAGGTTTTAAGGTTGAAACTATTCCTATTACATACTATAAGAATACATCACTCGAAAAGGCTATCGACCATCTTTTTGTAGAGGTAGACAGAGCACATAGAGAGGGTACTAATATTGTTATCCTGTCTGATAGAGGTGTTGATGAAAATCATGTAGCTATACCATCACTTCTTGCTGTAGGTGCAGTACAGCACTATCTTGTACAGACTAAGAAAAGAACAAGTATGGCTGTTATACTTGAAAGTGGTGAGCCAAGGGATGTACATCATTTTGCTACATTGTTAGGATATGGTGCATCAGCTATCAATCCATATCTTGCACAGGAAAGCATACAGGAGCTTATTGATCTTAATATGCTTGATAAAGATTACTATGCAGCAGTTGATGATTATAATAATGCTATCATAAGTGGTATCGTAAAGATAGCAGCTAAGATGGGTATATCAACTATACAGTCATATCAGGGTTCTAAGATATTTGAGGCGATAGGTATTGATTCAGCTGTTATTAATAAGTACTTCACAGGTACTGTATCAAGAGTTGAGGGTATAAGCCTTAAAGATATACAGGATGATGTTGAAACACTTCATTCAAAGGCCTTTGATCCTCTTGGGTTATCAACAGACACAACTCTTGATAATGAGGGTGCCCATAAAATGAGAAGTGGAAAGGAAGAACATCTTTATAATCCACAGACAATTCATCTTTTACAGCTTGCAACACGTACAGGTGATTATAATACATTTAAGGAATATACAGCTCTTGTCAATAAAGAAGAGGGCGTTAAGAACTTAAGAGGACTTATGGATATTAAGTTCCCTAAGAAGGGAATAAATATAGATCAGGTAGAAAGCGTTGATTCTATCGTTAAGAGATTCAAGACTGGTGCTATGTCTTATGGTTCTATCTCTAAGGAAGCACATGAAACTATGGCTATTGCAATGAATATGCTTCATGGTAAGTCAAACTCAGGTGAAGGTGGTGAGGATGAAGACAGACTCACTGTTGGAGCTGATGGACTTAACAGATGTTCGGCTATCAAGCAGGTTGCATCAGGAAGATTCGGTGTTACAAGCAGATATCTTGTAAGTGCAAAGGAGATCCAGATTAAGATGGCACAGGGTGCCAAGCCTGGTGAAGGTGGACATCTTCCAGGAAAGAAGGTATATCCTTGGATAGCAAAGACACGTCTTTCAACACCGGGTGTATCACTTATATCACCTCCACCTCATCACGACATTTATTCTATCGAGGATCTGGCAGAACTGATATATGACCTTAAGAATGCTAACAAGGATGCAAGAATATCAGTTAAGCTTGTATCAGAAGCTGGCGTTGGTACTATTGCTTCTGGTGTAGCAAAGGCTGGTGCACAGGTTATTCTTATATCAGGCTATGATGGTGGTACAGGTGCAGCGCCAAGAAGCTCTATACATAATGCAGGACTTCCTTGGGAGTTAGGACTTGCTGAAGCACATCAGACACTTACGATGAATGGACTTCGTAACAAAGTTATAATCGAAACAGATGGTAAGCTGATGAGTGGACGTGACGTTGCCATAGCAGCCATGCTTGGTGCTGAGGAATTCGGATTTGCAACAGCACCACTTGTAACTATGGGCTGTGTTATGATGAGAGTATGTAATCTTGATACATGCCCTGTTGGTATTGCAACACAGAATCCAGAGCTTAGAAAGAGGTTCGCAGGAAAGCCAGAATACGTAGTTAACTTTATGAGATTCATCGCAGAAGAGCTTCGTGAGTATATGGCTAAGCTTGGAGTAAAGACGGTAGATGAACTTGTGGGAAGAACAGATTTCCTTGAAGCAAAAACTGACGTTTATGGAAGCGGAAGAGCATCAAAGGTTGATCTTTCTAATATCCTTAATAATCCTTATATTAAGGAAGCAGCTTCTATCAGGTATGATAAGAAGAATGTGTTTGATTTCGAGCTTGGTAAGACAGTAGATGAAAGAATACTTATAAAGAAGCTTTCAGATGCTATGGATAAGAAGCAGAAGAGAAGCGTTGAAGTAGATGTCAAAAATACAGACAGGGCACTTGGTACTCTTCTTGGTGCTGAGATAACAAGAAGATTCGGTGAAAGCCTTGCAGATGATACATATACAGTTAAGTGTACGGGCGCTGGTGGACAGAGCTTTGGAGCATTTATTCCTAAGGGACTTACACTTGAACTTGTAGGTGACAGCAATGACTACTTTGGTAAAGGCCTTTCTGGTGGTAAGCTTATCGTGTATCCACCAACCGGAGTATCTTATAAGGAAGATGAGAATATTATCATAGGTAATGTAGCACTTTATGGTGCAACAAGTGGTAAGGCATATATCAATGGTATTGCAGGTGAGAGATTCTGCGTACGTAACTCAGGTGCAACAGCAGTTGTTGAGGGAACAGGTGACCATGGTTGTGAATATATGACAGGTGGAAGAGTGGTTGTTCTTGGAAGAACTGGTAAGAACTTTGCTGCTGGTATGAGTGGCGGTGTTGCATATGTTTTAGATGAGGATACAACACTTTACAAGAGGGTTAATAAGCAGCTTGTATCACTTGAACCAGTTACTAACAAGTATGATGTACTTGAACTTAAGCAGATGATCACTGACCATGTAGCTTTCACTAACTCAAAGAAGGGTAAAGAGGTTCTTGATAACTTTGGTGAATATCTTCCTAAGTTCAAGAAGATTATGCCACATGATTATAAGAAGATGCTCAATATGATTGTTCAGATGGAAGAGAAGGGTCTTAGCAGTGAACAGGCTCAGATTGAAGCATTTTACGCAGCAACTAAGTAAGATGGAAATGTACAAAAACAGATATGTATTGGCAGCTTATAAGTCTGCTGGTACATATTTGTGAAAATGTGTATTTGAAAGGAGATAATCATGGGAAAACCAACCGGATTTTTAGAATATGAACGTGTAGAAGCTAAGGCAGTTGCACCAAAGGAAAGAATAAAGAATTTTAATGAGTTTCATACACCACTTTCAGAAACAGAGCAGAGATGCCAGAGCGCACGCTGCATGGACTGTGGTGTGCCATTCTGTCAGTCAGGCATGACTATAAAGGGTATGACAAGTGGTTGTCCTCTTAATAACCTTATACCGGAATGGAATGATCTTGTATACACAGGTAACTGGGAACAGGCATATAACAGGCTGCATAAGACAAGTAATTTTCCAGAGTTTACAAGCCGTGTATGTCCAGCTCTTTGCGAAAAAGCATGTACATGCGGACTTAACGGAGATGCTGTATGTACTAAGGAAAATGAGATGGCTATCATAGAACATGCTTATGCTAACGGGCTTGCAGGTCCTAAGCCACCAAAGGCAAGAACTGGAAAGAGAATAGCTGTCATAGGTTCAGGTCCTTCAGGACTTGCTGTAGCTGACCAGCTTAACCAGAGGGGCCATCTTGTGACTGTATATGAAAGAGCTGATAGAATAGGTGGACTTTTAAGATATGGAATACCTAATATGAAGCTTGAAAAGCATATTATAGACAGAAAGCTTAATGTTATGAAGGATGAGGGTGTTGAGTTTGTAACGGAAGCTAACATCGGACAGAATATTAAGGCTAAGAAGATAATGGATGATTATGATGCAGTTGTACTTGCGGTAGGTGCCTCTAATCCAAGAGATATCAATGCTCCTGGAAGAGATGCTGATGGAATATATTTTGCAGTTGATTTTCTTACAGCAACAACTAAGAGTCTTCTTGATTCAGATCTTACAGATGGTAAGTATATAAGCGCAAAGGATAAAAATGTTATCGTAATCGGTGGTGGTGATACAGGTAACGACTGCGTTGGTACAGCTATAAGACATGGCTGTAAGTCAGTGACACAGCTTGAAATGATGCCAAAGGCACCAGACGTAAGAAGTGAAACTAATCCATGGCCACAATGGCCTTTAGTCTGCAAGACAGATTATGGCCAGGAGGAAGCAATAGCAGTATTCGGACATGACCCAAGAATATATACAACTACTGTAAAGGAATTCAAGAAGGATAAGAAGGGCAAGCTTTGCAAGGTTGTTACTATCCAGCTTGAATCAAAGGTAGATGAGGCAACAGGAAGAAGAATGATGGTTCCTGTTGAAGGAACAGAAAAAGAGCTTCCTTGTGAGCTTGTTCTTATAGCAGCAGGTTTCCTTGGAACACAGAAGTATCTTACAGATGCATTCGGCGTAGAGGTAAACCAGAGAACTAACATCAAGACAGATGATGGAAGATTCGCAACTAATGTTGCTGGAGTGTTTGCTGCCGGCGACTGTCACACAGGCCAGTCACTTGTTGTAAAGGCTATACGTCAGGGCAGGGACTGTGCAAGAGAAGTGGATAAGTATCTGATGGGATATACTAATCTGTAATAAGTGTGATTAGTTTGATTAACAAGGGATATAACTAGATAATAAAAGGTGTTGCAGCACTATTTTGTGCGACAACACCTTTTTGTTTTAATCAAAAGTTCTGTTGCTATATAAAAGTTTTTTTCGTATACTTAACATAGTTTAACTTAAGATATGCAGCCGCATAACATGATTAAATAATTACTGTATATGCGCTAAAAACGTAAGGAAAATAAGAATGTTGTAGAAAGGTCAGGAAAATATATGAAAAGCAAAGTGAATGGTATATTCAGAAAAGTATGTAATATCCTTGAATGGATAATATCAGCAATACTTGTAGTAGTTGTAGTAGTTATGTGTGTGAGGTTTTTGCTTGAACTTGGTGGGATGTTTGATAGTACCCCGCTTGATTTCTTCGAGAAATTTGTGGCAGATATTATGACACTGGCAGTTGGTGTGGAGCTTATCAAGATGTTATCACAGCATACACCGGCAACTGTCGTGGAGGTGCTTATGTTTGCAATAGCAAGAGAGATGGTGACACACCATGATTCAGCACTTAACACAGCGATAGGAGTGCTGTCGATATGTGCACTTTTTGCGACAAGAAAGTTTTTCTTCTGCAAAAATGATTATGATGAGAATGATGGAGAACATTAAAACAATCTGACACATCAGGTGGAGGGCAGCATATATCGAAATATTAAAATAAATATAAATTATAAAAAATATATTGGCAAATCAGCGCCGGATGTGATACAATCCATTAGTATGTACTTTGTACGATAGAAAAAGAGACTTCATATATATTTTAAGGAGGATTTATAAACAATGAGTTTTAAGGTTGAAAACATGGAAGAGAAGAATATGGTTAAGCTCGTAATCGAGGCTACTGCTGAAGAATTCGAAGCAGGTCTTAATACAGCTTTTAATAAGAATAAGAATAAAATCAGCGTTCCTGGCTTCAGAAAAGGTAAGGCTCCAAGAAAGATGGTAGAAAAGCTTTACGGTGCAGAGATTTTCTATGAAGATGCAGCTAATGCCATCATTCCTGATGCTTATGCTAAGGCAGCAGATGAAAGTGAATTAGAAATCGTTTCACAGCCTAAGATCGATGTAGTTCAGATTGAAGCTGGCAAGCCATTTATCTTTGAAGCAACAGTTGCTGTTAAGCCAGAGGTTGAACTTGGACAGTACAAGGGTGTTGAGGTAGCTAAGTGCGATACAGATGTTACTGATGCAGATGTTGAAGAAGAGTTAAAGAAGGCTCAGGATAAGAATTCAAGAATCGTTACTGTAGAAGACAGAGCTGTTAAAGATGGCGATATGACAACAATTGATTTTGAAGGCTTTGTAGATGGTGAAGCATTTGAAGGTGGAAAGGGTGAAGATTATCCACTTACAATCGGTTCTCATTCATTTATTGATAACTTTGAAGAACAGATTATCGGTATGAATATCGGTGATGAGAAGGAAATCAATGTAACATTCCCAGAAGAATACCATGCTGAGGAATTAAAGGGTAAGCCAGCTATGTTCAAGGTTAAGGTTAAGGAGATCAAGGAAAAGGTTCTTCCAGAGCTTGATGATGATTTCGCTCAGGACGTTTCTGATTTTGATACACTTGCTGAATATAAGGAAGATCTTAAGAAGAACATAACAGTGCGCAAGGAAAATGAAGCTAAGGCTAAGAAGGAAGATGAAGCAATCGCTAAGATTATTGAAACTTCTAAGATGGACATTCCAGAAGCTATGATTAATACACAGGTTAACAGAATGTTAGAAGACTTCGCACAGAGATTACAGTCACAGGGCTTATCAGTTGAGCAGTACTTCCAGTACACAGGTGTTACAGCTGAAAAGATTATTGAAGATATGAAGCCACAGGCTGTTAAGAATATCCAGTCAAGACTTGTTCTTGAAGCAATCGTAAAGGCTGAGAATATCGAAGTTTCTGATGAAGAATTCGAAGCAGAGCTTAACAAGATGGCTGAACAGTACAAGATGGAAATCGAAAAGATTAAAGAGTTCATGGGTGAATATGAATCTAAGCAGATCAGAGAAGATATTGCTATCCAGAAGGCTGTTGATGTTATTGTAAATTCAGTAGTTGAGAAGTAATAAATATTATATAAGACAGGGAGGCAATAATATGAGTTTTGTACCTTATGTCATAGAACAGAATAGTCGTGGAGAGAGATCATATGATATCTATTCACGTCTTCTTAAAGACAGGATTATATTTTTAGGTGAAGAGGTAACAGATGTTTCTGCTAACCTTGTTGTAGCACAGATGTTATTCCTTGAGGCAGAAGATCCAGGCAAGGATATACATTTTTATATCAACAGCCCAGGTGGTTCAGTATCAGCTGGTTTCGCGATATATGATACTATGCAGTATATTAAGTGTGATGTTTCAACAATATGTATAGGTATGGCAGCCAGCATGGGAGCATTTCTTCTTTCTGGCGGTACTAAGGGTAAGAGACTTGCACTTCCTAATGCTGAGATTATGATTCATCAGCCTTCAGGCGGAGCCAGAGGTCAGGAAACAGAAATCAGAATAGTTGCAGAGAATATCTTAAAGACAAGAAACAAGTTAAATGAAATACTCGCAGCTAACACGGGTAAATCAGTAGAAGAAATCTCTCGGGATACAGAACGTGATAACTATATGACAGCTAAAGAGGCTGTAGCATATGGTCTTATTGACAGCGTGGTTGAAAAGAGATAGTTACTTAAAGGGGACTGTTGCTTTTCGCACAGTCCCTTGTTGTTTATGAATATATAAGCTGAAAGAGCATTACGGATATTCAGAGCGAAGCAATATATTATTATGTATTATTTGTTAATATGTAGCAGACCGGAGGAATTATGGCAGGCAAGATTAAAGATGGAGAGTTAAGATGCTCGTTTTGTGGTAAGACACAGGATAAGGTTAAAAAACTTATCCAGGGACAGAATGGAGTATTTATATGTGATGAATGTATAGGAATATGTTCAGATATACTTGATGAGGAGTTTGAGGCGGAAGATGAGCAGGCAGTAGATGGACTTGATATTAATCTTTTAAAGCCTAAGGAAATCAAAGAGTTTCTTGATGATTATGTTATAGGACAGGATGAAGCTAAGAAGGTTTTATCAGTAGCTGTATATAATCATTATAAAAGAATATTATCGGCACAGGATGTTGATGTTGAGCTTCAGAAGAGTAATATACTTATGTTAGGACCTACAGGTTCTGGCAAGACATTTCTTGCACAGAATCTTGCAAGACTTCTGAATGTGCCATTTGCAATAGCTGATGCGACAACTCTTACAGAAGCTGGATATGTAGGTGAGGATGTTGAAAATATACTTCTTAAGCTTATTCAGGCAGCTGATTATGATATAGAAAAAGCACAATATGGAATTATATATATTGATGAGATAGATAAGATAACTAAGAAGTCAGAAAATGTTTCCATAACTAGAGATGTTTCAGGTGAAGGCGTACAGCAGGCACTTCTTAAGATACTTGAAGGAACGGTTGCATCAGTTCCACCTCAGGGTGGCAGAAAGCATCCACAGCAGGAGCTTATTCCTATAGATACAACTAATATACTGTTTATATGTGGTGGAGCTTTTGATGGACTTGAAAAGATTATCGAATCAAGAATGGATCAGAGTACAATCGGATTTAATTCGCAGATAAAGGAAAAGACTGCTACAGAGGACGTTGGAGAAATGTTCCATAAGGCACTTCCACAGGATCTTATTAAGTTCGGACTTATACCTGAATTCGTAGGACGTGTTCCGGTTGTTGTAGCATTAGATTCACTTGATGAGGAAGCACTTGTACGTATTCTTCGTGAACCTAAGAATGCTATACTTAAGCAGTATAAGGCACTTTTAAGCCTTGATGAGGTTGAACTTGAGTTTGAAGATGATGCAGTTAAGGAAATAGCCCATAAGAGCTTTGAAAGAAAGACAGGAGCAAGAGGACTTCGTTCTATACTTGAGTCAGTCATGAATGAGGTTATGTATGAGGTTCCATCTGATGAAACTATTGCAAGATGTATTATAACAAAGGATGCTGTTCTTGGAACAGGAAAGCCGGTTATTGAATACAGAACGCAGAAAGTAGGAAATAATAACGAGGGAAGTATCGCTATGAATAGTGCATCAGGCACACAAGGCGATGAAGTTAAGAAAGCACAATAATTATGAATATGATTACATTACCAGTAATTGCGTTAAGAAGTATGACCGTGTTGCCTGACATGGTCATACATTTTGATATAAGCAGAAAAAAATCAATACAGGCGGTAGAGGAGGCACTTGCTTTAGATGAGAAGGTACTTCTTCTTACACAAAAAGATACACAGATAGAAAATCCTGCGCCTGGGGATATATATAAAACAGGAACAGTTGCAGTTATAAAGCAGGTTATTAAGCTGCCTAATAAGCTTGTGCGTATTCAGGTGGAAGGTCTTAACAAAGCACATGCAGTTGAAATAACTGATTCTGGTAACTGCTTAATGGCAGCTGCAGATATAGAAGAGATGTTTATAAACCAGCCGGATGAGGTTACAAACAGGGCTATTATTCTTGGCATGAGAGAGCTTATAAGGCAGTATGGTGCAGCTAATTCAAGAAGCAGCAAAGAAATACTTAAGTACTGGCTTGAGCTTGATGATGCAAGAGAGCTGCTTCTTAAAATATGCGCGGATTTTCCTATGGATTATACAGACAGACAGGCTCTTCTTGAGATGGATGATATAATAGAAATTTATGAATATATAGCGGGAATGTTCATAGAACTGACTAATGCATATAAGATAAAAGAAGAGCTCGCTATAAAGGTTAAAGAAAAAGTAGATAAAAACCAGAAAGAGTATATTATACGTGAACAGCTTAATGTGCTTAACCAGGAGCTTGGTGAGGATCAATATTCTGAGTCGGAAGAGCTTGATAAGCAGATAGAAGAGCTTGATGCCGGTGATGACATAAAAGCAAAGCTCCATAAAGAAGTAAAAAGGTTAAAGAGCCTTTCTAAAGGTTCATCAGAGGTTAATGTTGAGAGAACATACATAGAGAATTGTCTTGCACTTCCATGGAATAGGAAATCACAGGATAACAATGACATTATTAATGCAAGAGCTGTTCTGGATGCAGACCACTATGGGATGAAGGATGTTAAGGACAGGATTATAGAATATCTTGCAGTCAGAAATATAACATCGGTATCAGATGCACCTATACTATGCCTTGTTGGACCTCCGGGAACAGGTAAGACGTCAATAGCGCGTTCTGTTGCTGCGGCACTTAATAAAAAATATATCAGAGTATGTCTTGGCGGCGTAAGAGATGAAGCTGAAATAAGAGGACATAGAAAAACATATGTAGGTGCTATGCCAGGAAGAATCATAGAAGGACTTAAGCAGGCAAAAACCTCTAATCCACTTATGCTTCTTGACGAGATAGATAAAATAAGCAACGATTACAGGTCGGATACAGCATCTGCACTTCTTGAGGTGCTTGATGGTGAACAGAATCAACATTTTGTTGACCATTATATAGAACTTCCAGTTGACCTTTCAGATGTATTATTTATAGCAACTGCCAATGACCTTTCAACAGTAAGCAGACCATTGCTTGACAGAATGGAAATAATAGAGGTTCAAGGATATACATTGAATGAAAAAATGCATATTGCAAAGGAACATCTTGTGAAAAAGCAGATAGCTAAAAACGGACTTATGACATCTATGCTTAAAATATCGGACGGCGCGTTAAAACGTATTATATATGCATATACAAAGGAAGCGGGAGTTCGTGAACTGGAAAGACAGATAGCAAAGATATGCCGAAAGGCTGTAACCAGGCTTTATGAGGAAGGTGTGTATACACCAGATGGAAGCAGAAATACAGAAGTAAAGAAATGTATAAGGATTACAGATAAGAATCTTTTTGAATATCTTGGAAAAGAAAAGTATAGGCCGGATAAGGCTAATAAGCATCCTGAGGTGGGTGTTGTCAGAGGACTGGCATGGACAAGTGTTGGTGGCGAAACTCTTGAGATAGAGGTTAATGTCATGGCGGGCAGTTCAGAGCTTAAGCTTACAGGAAATATGGGAGATGTTATGAAGGAATCAGCTATGATTGCTTATTCTCTTGTCAGGTCACTTACTATGAATGGTAAGTATAAGGTTGACAGCGAATTCTATGATAAGCATAATATTCATCTTCATATACCTGAAGGTGCAGTTCCAAAAGATGGACCATCTGCAGGTATTACAATGACAACTGCAATGCTTTCAGCTGTTACACAAATACCAGTTAGGGCAGATGTTGCTATGACTGGTGAGGTGACACTGCGTGGCAGGGTGCTTCCGATAGGAGGACTTAAAGAGAAGCTTTTAGCTGCAAGGATGGCAGGCATGAAGGTTGTGCTTGTGCCAGAGGAAAACAGGTCAGATGTGGAAGAGCTTGACGAAGAGATAACACAGGGCGTTACTATAAAGTATGTAGAAAATATTAAACAGGTGTTAAAGGAAGCGCTTGTTTTGCAGGAAAACTGATATATTTTACATAGATTAAGCACTTATCTTAAAAGAAAGAGAGGAGAAAAAGCAGATGGTTATAAAAAAGGTTAATCTTGATATAGTTATTGGAGTTACCAGTGCTATACCAGATACACAATATCCAGAGGTCGCATTTGCAGGCAAGTCAAATGTTGGTAAGTCGTCGCTTATTAATTCACTTATGAATAGAAAATCATATGCAAGAACATCTTCACAGCCAGGTAAGACACAGACAATTAATTTTTATAATATTAATGACTGCATGTATCTTGTGGATCTTCCTGGATATGGATATGCGAATGCAAGTCCGGCTGTTAAGGCTAAATGGGGAAAGATGATAGAAAAATACTTAAGAAAATCAGCTAACCTTAAGCAGGTATTTCTGCTTGTTGATATAAGACATGATCCATCAGAAAATGATAAGATGATGTATGACTGGATAGTTGATAATGGATTCAGACCGGTTATTATAGCAACGAAGCTAGATAAACTTAAAAGAAGCCAGGTTGCCAAGCATGTAAAAGCAGTAAGAATGGGGCTTGGATTAAGAGAAGATGATATTCTTATACCATTTTCTTCAGAAACAAAACAGGGCCTTGATGAATTATGGGAAACGGTTGAGTCATATGTTATGCCTGAAAATGTATAAGCATAGATATCATATGAAATATATTACCCGAAATGTCGGATTATGTTGTTTTTAGTAAGGAAAAGTAGTATAGTTGATGATGTTGTCGGGCTTTATTATAAAAGGATTAAGACTTGATGGGAGGATATACATATGTTAACAGTTTCAATTTTACTTGATTCAGTAGAGAAAGTTCAGAGGTTTGTTAGTAAGATAAGCAGATATTCATGCAGCTTTGATGTCGAAAGCGGCAATAGCTTTGTGGATGGAAAATCTCTTGTAGGATTGTTTAGTCTTGATATCAGCAGACCGCTTCAGCTTACTATTAATGGTGGAGAAAGCGAAATTGAGGATGTTTTAAGGGATATCAATGAATTTATGCAATATTAATATTGCTGATCTAAGATAGTTTCCTACAGTGTGTGAACGTTATGAAAAGAATATCAATAATACTATTAGCTGTTGTTATGACATTTTCACTTTATGCATGTGGAAGCAGTAAAAGTGGCAATGCATCAGATGGACAGCAGAATGACCAGGAGAACCAGCTTACAGGAAAGCACCATGTTGTTATATCAGTTAAGGGTTATGGTGATATAAAGATTGAACTTGATGCAGATGTGGCACCTGTAACTGTTACTAATTTCGTGAATCTTGCAAAAGATGGTTTTTATGATGGACTTACATTTCATAGAATAATAAGCGGCTTTATGATACAGGGCGGAGATCCTAAAGGAGATGGAACAGGCGGTTCTGATACAAAGATAAAAGGTGAGTTTGCAGATAATGGTGTGACAAATAATCTGTCACATACAAGGGGTGCTATATCTATGGCACGTTCAAGCAGTAACAACAGTGCAAGTTCACAGTTTTTTATAGTTCATAAGGATAGTACATATCTTGATGGAAAGTATGCTTGCTTTGGTTATGTGACAGAAGGCATGGATGTGGTTGATAAGATATGTAAAGAAGTCAAGCCGGTAGATGATAACGGAAAAGTTAATAAGAATGAACAGCCGGTTATAGAGAAGGTAACTGTTATTGATTAGCGGTAGCAGCGGTTGTTGTAAAATGTTTAAAATAGGCAGATATATGTTAGCACATATATCTGCCTGATTTTTTTAGAGAATAAAAAACTGGTGTAACAAAAGATAACACCAGTTCATAAAATATAATGCGGAAAATGGGACTTGAACCCACACGTGGTAACCCACACAAGAATCTGAATCTTGCTCGTCTGCCATTCCGACATTTCCGCTAACTTGTTAAAAAAGAAGCTTATAAATAAGCTTCTTTAATATAGTGCAGTCGGCGGGACTTGAACCCGCACCCAAGCAATATGGACTAGATCCTTAGTCTAGCGCGTATGCCAATTCCGCCACGACTGCTTATTTAGTTGTTGCTGTTTCCCAGCGACTTGATTATATTATCATGTGATATATTGTTTGTCAACAGAAAAAACAAAAAAATTAAAATTTTTATGAGAAACAAAAAATTAAAAATATGATTAAAAATGTGATGAAAAATTTGGCTAAAAATTGTGATTATAAGACTTTACATTTTATGTGATGAATAGTATTATATAAAAGGTATGCTACTATGGCTCAGTCGGTAGAGCAACTGATTCGTAATCAGTAGGTCGCCGGTTCGATTCCGGCTAGTAGCTTGCAACGTTAGCTTTGCCAGAGGTAATGGCATATCTGGATATCAGATGAGATATCCAGATATTTTTATGTTCTTTTTTGAGTGCATATGTACATAAGATTAGAGAAACAAACAGCCTTAAGGCGCATGTTTTAGGGGTAAGATAGAAGTTATACTTCATAATTCCGGCATAAAAATAGGAAGCTGGGTATTCTTGACAAGTAAACTTAGCGTACGTATAATCAATCAAGATACAGTTAATTTAATAAAGAAAATTGTATTTTGAAGTTATGAGTAAGAATTTAAAAATAGGAGAAGAAATGGAAACTAATATTAGACAGGATAATAATGAAGAAGTAGAAATTGATATAATGCAGATATTAATGATGCTGTTATCAAAAATATGGATATTAATAGTATCTGGTATCGCAGTAGCAATTATAGCATTTTCTATTACAGAGCTTGCAATCACACCGTTGTATCAGTCATCAATAAAGTTATACATAATCAACAGACAGAATGGCTCAACAACAACACTTAGTGATATTCAGTCATCTACACAGCTTGTTCAGGATTACAAGGTACTTGTAACAAGTCTTCCGGTAGTAGAGCAGGTTATAAGAAATCTTGACCTTGATATGGAAGCAGATGACCTTGTATCCAAGATTAAATGTGAAATAGAATCAGATTCCAGAGTGCTTCAGGTAACAGTTACAGATCCTGACCCTGAAAGAGCAAAGGAAATCGTAGATGCAGTTGCAGATATATCTGCCAAGCAGATAACATCGGTAATGCAGATAGATGGAGTTAATGTTATAGAATATGGTAGAGTTGCAACATCTCCATCAAGCCCTAATGTAAAGAAAAATACAGTGCTTGGTGCAGCTGTCGGAGTTGTACTCGCTATAGCCGTACTTGTAGTTAAGTTTTTACTTGATGATACTATTAAGTCATCTGAGGATGTTGAGAGATATCTTGGAATAACTAACCTTTCACTTATTCCACTTACAGAAGAGGAATATAATGGACATTCAAGCAGTAAGAAGAAAAAGAAGAGAAAGTAATTATAGAAAGGTTGGAGGGAATTATAATGCAGAAGATCAATTTAGAGAATACCCAGCAGGATAATTATCAGGTAAGAGAAAGCTATAGAAACTTACGTACTAATATATTCCTTAGTGGAAAAGATACTAAAGTAGTTATGTTTACAAGCTGTGGACCTAATGAAGGAAAATCTACAGTTACTATGAATCTTGCTTCATCTATAGCAGATGGTGGAAAAAGAGTATTGTTTATTGACTGTGATTTAAGAAAATCAGTTCTTGTTGGACGTTATAAGGTTAAAAAGGGGATTAAGGGATTAACACATTTCTTATCAGGGCAGAGCAATCTTGATGAAGTTATATATTCAACAAATGTTGAGAATCTGGATGTTATACTTGCTGGTCCTGTACCACCTAATCCGGCAGAGCTTCTTGATAGCCCTTTGTACAAGGAAACAGTCAAGGAAATGCGTGAAAAATATGATTATGTGATCATAGATACACCACCACTTGGTTCAGTTATAGATGCAGCTATCGTAGCTACAGTAAGTGATGGAGCTGTGCTTGTAATAGCAGCTAATCAGGTCAGCTATAAGTTTGCACAGAATGTCATGGATCAGTTAAGAAAAACAAAGGTAAAAATCATAGGAAGTGTTCTTAATAAGGTTGATTTATCAGAAAATGGATACTATGGTAAATATTACGGTAAATACTACGGAAGCTACTATGGAAACTATCATAGTGATGAATCACCAGATAAGTCATTCGAAAAAGCTAAGGCAGAAACAGCAAAAAAGAATACAGCATCAAAATCAGTAACAACTGCTTCAGCTAAGAATACAATAAAACCTGCTGCGGGAAGTGTTGGTTCAGTGGCTTCAAGAAAGAATGCACATTCACAGAATCAGGTCATGGCAGCTAAGAATAAAGCAGCTTCAGCTAATAAAGCTGGTAGTGTAAATGGTGTTCCTCTTAAGAAGAGAAACGGCAGAACAGAAGAATATGAAGGAGATTTCCTTCTGGATATGGACTTTGATGATGATAACAAATAGTTGTTTGGCATAACAGTTTATCAGAATATTGGGGAAATACATTAAGAAAATAAACAGTAGAGGATGTGACAATGTTGAACAATTCAAACAGTACAAGAGATAGTGTGCAGAATATAATATTGTTTTTTGTGGATGTTATAGGTGTGCTTATAGCATATTATGCTTCTGGTATAATATGGCTGATGGTATACAGACATATGAATGTTAATTCTACAGTTGTTCAGTTAAGTACTAATCTGGACACAATTATAGTTGCGGCACTTATAAGTATGCTGTTTGTTAACGAAAAAGGTGACTGCTTAAAAAGAGGCAGATTCGAAGAACTTAGGACTGTTATATGTAAAGTTGCAGTTTTTGCAGCTATGGCAGCTGTCTATGAACTTGTGACAAGAAGAAGCCAGATACCAAGAGGTGTATATATATGTACTGTATTTATCAGCCTTGTTTTTATATATACAGGGCGTGAACTTATAAAAAGGTATCTAAAGAGTCTTGGCAAGAACGAAGAAAAGGCGGCAAGAGTGATTGCAATCACTATGAAGGACAGAGCAGCACATCTTGTTCATAATCTTGACAGGGAAGAAGACTGGGTGAGAACGCTCAGTGGTTTCATCGTGATGGATGAGGACATGGTTTCACAGGAGATAGATGGTGTGAAGGTAGTGGCTAATGCCCATACCATGATGACTTACATAAAGAATGAAATCGTTGATGAAGTGTATATTGATGTCAATGAAAATATAAGAAAACACCTTAAGCCATTAGTCATGAATCTTGAAGATATGGGTATAACTGTTCATATCAGAATAGAGGTTCTTGATGGCTTTGATGGATATTCAACATCTCTTGGTACTATAGGAAATATCCCTGTAGTGACATTTGCAAACCGTGAGTTTGATTATAAAGAGCTTGCAGTAAAAAGACTTATGGATATAGTAGGTTCTCTAGTTGGTATGCTTATTATGTTTGTGGCAATGATATTTGTTGTTCCAGCTATTAAGCTTGAGTCTAAGGGACCGGTGTTCTTTAAGCAAAAGAGAGTAGGGAAAAATGGACGTTATTTCTATATATATAAGTTCCGTTCAATGTATCAGGATGCTGAGGAAAGAAAGAAGGAGCTTATGTCGCAGAATGAAATGAGCGGCCTTATGTTTAAGATGAAAGATGACCCACGTATAACAAAGGTTGGTAAGTTCATAAGAAAAACAAGCATAGATGAGCTTCCACAGTTTATTAATGTGTTCTTAGGTGATATGAGCCTTGTTGGGACAAGACCACCAACGGTTAACGAGTTTATGCAATACGAAGGACATCATAAGAGAAGACTTTCCATGAAGCCGGGTATTACAGGAATGTGGCAGGCTTATGGAAGAAAAACAGTTACCGATTTCGAGGATATTGTAAAGATGGATCTTGAATATATAGATAACTGGAGTATAGGACTTGATATAAAAATATTATTTAAAACAATCGCCTCAGTAGTCACAACAGGTGGACAGTAACTTATAAGGATACTAGGTGAAAATGCAAGCTGTTACATAATGTAACAGCTTTTTTAGATTGGAACGCTGTAGGTATGTTTCAAATTGCATTATTGTTGCTTCGTTATTGTAGTATTATTGTTTGGTTAATGCATATTGTTGCCTTAATATTGCCTTGTTATCGTATTATTATTAAATAAAGGTTTGCTAATTACTGTCAATATAGAGTATAATATATTAAAGACCATATGTTATGTGATACTTGAATGTAAAAATGTAAAAACATTATAAGCATTATATGATTATGGCATTTACATTTTTGTTAATGGAGGATAATGTTATGTCTTATATGGACGAGTACAAGCGTTGGGTAGAAAACGTTAAGGATGAAGAACTTTCAGAAGCATTAAAAAAAATGGACGAGACACAGGCAGAGGATGCTTTCTATCGTGATCTTGCGTTTGGTACAGGTGGTTTAAGAGGGACTATAGGTGCTGGTACTAACAGAATGAATATATATACTGTAGCTAAGGCATCACAGGGACTTTCAGATTATCTTGTTAAATCATTTACTGAACCATCAGTAGCTATAGGTTATGATTCACGTATTAAATCAGATGTATTTGCAAAGACAGCAGCATCAGTATTTGCAGCTAACGGAATTAAGGTTAATTTATGGCCTAGACTTAACCCTGTTCCAACAGTATCATTTGCAACAAGATATCTCCATGCATCAGCAGGTGTTATGGTAACAGCATCACATAACCCATCTAAGTATAATGGTTATAAGGTATATGGTGCTGATGGATGCCAGATTACAACAGAAGCAGCAGCAGCAGTTCTTGCTGAAATAGAAAAGCTTGATATATTTGCTGATGTTAAGAAGATGGATTTTGATGAGGCTGTTAAGGAAGGAAAGATTGAATACATATCAGATGATGTTCTTACTGCATTTATAGAAAAGGTTAAGAGCCAGTCAGTATTGTTTGGTGAAGAGGTTAATAAGAATGTATCTATTGTATACAGTCCTCTGAATGGTACAGGCTATATTCCAGTCACAAGAACTCTTGAAGAGATGGGATATACGAACATAACTATAGTAGAAGAACAAAGACTCCCAGATGGAAACTTCCCAACATGCCCATATCCAAACCCAGAGATAAAAGAGGCTATGGCACTCGGTATGGATTATGCAAAGCGTAACAATGCAGATCTTCTTTTAGCTACTGACCCTGACTGTGACCGTGTTGGTATAGCTGTTAAGGACAAGAACGGAGATTATCAGTTGTTAACAGGTAACCAGACAGGAATGTTGCTTTTTGATTACATCTGTTCACAGAGAACAAAGCATAACAGAATGCCAGCTGATCCAGTTATGGTTAAAACTATTGTTTCTATGGATATGGCAGAGCAGATTGCAAAGAATTATGGCGTAAAGGTTATTAATGTTCTCACAGGCTTTAAGTTTATAGGAGAGCAGATTGGATTCCTTGAAAAGCAGGGCAAGGAAGATTCATATATCTTTGGTTTTGAGGAATCATATGGATATCTTTCAGGAAGCTATGTAAGAGATAAGGATGCTGTTAATGGTGCATTCCTTATATGTGAAATGTTCAGCTACTATGCTACTCATGGTATTTCTTTACTTGATAAGCTTAATGAGCTTTTTGATAAGTATGGATATTGCCTGAATACACTTCATTCTTATGAGTTTGATGGTTCAGCTGGATTTGAAAAGATGCAGGAGATTATGGAAACATTCCATAAAGAAGTAGGCGAGGGTAAGAAGATAGAGAGCTTTGCAGGTAAGAAGATTAATACAGTTCTTGATTACAGCAAGGGTCTTGATGGACTTCCAAAGTCAGATGTTCTTAAGTATCTTCTTGATGGCAACTGCTCAGTAGTAGTAAGACCAAGTGGTACAGAACCTAAGCTTAAGACATATATAAGTGTAAGCGCAAAGAGTAGGGAAGATGCAGAAGTTATAGAAAAGAAGATTGCAGATGAACTTGGTGGATTCTTTGCATAATATTGTTGTTTAATTGAATATTAGTTGGTGACGAACGGACGACAAATATAAGC
>OHLL01000353.1_pt1 | contig 21258 bp, 18 predicted proteins | sample 1569031 | NCBI WGS metagenome assembly OHLL01 (sample SAMEA3879606, study PRJEB24766) | human gut metagenome | biome: human-associated habitat; feature: feces | place: USA | collected 1985/1987 | reverse complement strand
CGCTCTCGCTCTCCACGAGCTGATGCTTGAGGCCCTTGGTATTCAGGGAGACCTGCGCATTGCTCCACTCCTTGCCCACGAGGTTCGGCACCTTGACGGTGTTCTGGCTGCGGTCGATGCCGTCGGTAGCAATGCCCAGATAGGGGGCTATCTCACTGATGATGTTGCCGACCACAGGCGCAGCCAGGATGGATGAATAGTCGGTGTGGGCGTTGTTGGGGTCGTCCAGCATGACGTAGACCAGAATTTCGGGGTCGTTGGCGGGCAGGACGGCGGCAAAGGAGGCGACCTTCTTATAGTCGCCGTCGGCGCGGCGCTCCATGTTCAGCTGCTCGGACGTACCGGACTTGCCGCCGATGCGGTAGCCCGCGACGTAGGCGTTGGAGCCGCCGCCGGTGGTGGTGCCGTCGCCGACCTCGTATTCCATGATCTGGCGGATGGTCTCGCTGGCGCTCTTGCTGATGACCTGGCGGCGGACGTTCGCGCCGATCTCCTCGACGACGTTGCCGTTCTGGTCGGTTATCTTATCCACCACATGAGGGGTGACGAGGTAGCCGCCGTTGACGGCTGCCGAGATGGCGGTGCAGACCTGCAGCGGGGTCACAGCCATTGCCTGACCGAAGGAGGAAGACGAAAGCTCGACCTCGCCCAGCTGGCTCTTGGTGTAATACTTCATCATGCCCGTCTCGTTGGGCAGGTCCACGCCGGTGCGCTCGGTGAAGCCGAAAGCGTCGAAGTAGTCGTAGAAGACGCTGGGACCCAGCCGCTGACCCAGCTGGATGAAGTAGATGTTGCAGCTGTTCCGGAGGGCCTCGGCGAGGTTCTGGACGCCGTGGGACTTCTTACCGGCGCAGTGATACGTCTCTTTCGCCACGCCGTAGGCACCGGAGCAGTTGAAGGTGGTGTAATAGGTGGCCTTGCCCGAGTCCACGCCCATGGCGGCCGTGATGACCTTGAAGACGCTTCCGGGGTAGTACAGCTCGGTGATGGTCTTGTTCTTCCACTGGATGTCGCGGTAGGTTCCGGTGTAGTCAGGGTCCTCTTCCGGTATCTTCTTGCCCTGCTCATCCCGGAGATAGTTGCCATTGGCGTCTTTCTTGTAGATGGTGTAGATCTCCGGCTCGGCGTTCACCTGCTCATTCAGATAGGCCAGATTCTCGCTGAAATCCAGCGGAGCGTTGGGGTCGAAGTCAGGCTTCGAGGCCATGGCAAGGATGGCACCGGTCTTGACGTTCATGACGATGGCTGCGCCGCGGTTCTCGACCGTGTTGGCGTAGATGGCCTCGTTGAGGTAGCGCTCCACGACCTCCTGCACATTGACGTCCAGCGACAGCACCAGATTGGAGCCGTCCTTGGCGGCGTAAGTGGTGGCGTTGGCGTCGGCGATGGCGTTGCCGTAGGCATTGCGGAGGGTGATGGTGCGGCCATTGACGCCCGCGAGGGTGTCATCGTAGGATTTTTCGAGGCCGTAGAAGCCCTCGCCGTCGCCGTTGCAGAAGCCCAGCACCGATGCGGCGAACGCGCCGTAGGGGTAGTCGCGCTGGAAGCTCTTGGACGAAGAGACGGAGACACGGCCCTTCTTGATGGCGGTGCCGTCTTCCAGAGTCTTGGCCTTGGCGTGGTCTTTATTATATTCGCTGATGTATTTCTCGATGGAGAGCTTGACGGCATTGTTCACCTTGGTGGCCAGAACCTGATAGGACGAGCCGTTCTTGGCCAGCGCGTCGTGAACGGTCTGGTACTGGGTCTGATATTCCGCCGAGGAGGTATCTACGCTGTCGAGACTCTCGCCGTCGCCGGAGAGCAGCCGCAGGGTGAGCTGGCGGCTCACATCGGCCAGCGTCGTCTCGTCCACGGTCTTGACAGCCTCACCCGTCTCCTCGACGGTCTGGCTGGTGAAGAGGGCCGTGCTGTAGCTGGGGTCGGCCCAGATGGTCCATACTACGCTGGTGGACGCCAGCGTGATGCCGGAGGCGTCGTAGATCTCGCCGCGGGTGGCCTGGATGGTGCTGTCCAGCAGCTGCTGCTGGGCCGCATACTGGCGGAAGGTCGCGCCCTGTTTTATCTGGATGTTATACAGGCTGTGGGTGACGATGCCCGCAGCCGCCACTACAAAAAATACCGCCGCGCCGAAGCTGAAATGCCGCAGCCGCGCACTGAGGCGCTCGTGCGGGTCGCTGCGGCGGAGGCGGTAGTAGATGCTCTTATGCTGGTCGTTGGAGGGCTTGTTTTGCATGGTATTCTCCTGCAGAAACCAGAAAAGCGTGCGCTGCCGCACGCTTTTCTGTCTGTTTGCTTATTTTACGCTGCGGACGGAGGCCAGAATGGTCATGGCACCGTCGTGCAGGAAATCCGTCCACTGGTGGACAGCCGACTCCCTGCGCACCAGCACACTGTCGCTGTCGAGGCGGATGTAGGTGAGCTGGCTCTGGTCCATCTTCATGAGGCCCAGCCGCCCGGCCACTTCTTCCACGCTGGTGATGTTGGTCTTGCTGTTGAGGACACTGTTATAGTAGGTGTACTGGCTCTGCTCGCTCACGAGTTCCGCTTTGGCCTTCTGGATCTGGTCGTTGACCTCCACCAGCTGGGCCTCGCTCCACAGCAGGCTTACCGCAAAGCCCGCCAGCAGCGCCATCGAGATCAGTTGAAGTGCGTGCTGCATGGCCGCCTGGAACGGGCTGAGACGGCGTTTGCCGCCCTTTTCCACCCGCAGTGCGACCTTGCGCTGAGTCTGAGGCGCTTTTCTGCGACGCACCTCAGACGACATATCATAAGCTGGCTGACCCATAGTTGATCTCCTCCTCTTACATTGAGCGGCATCTTATCCGGCTCAGAGTTTCTCCAAAACGCGCAGATGAGCAGAACGGCTGCGCCGGTTCTCCTCCAGTTCCTGCTTGTCGGCCTCGATGGGCTTCCGGGTAATGAGCTTTGCCTTCGCCTTGCCGCCGCAGACGCAGACCGGGAACTCCGGCGGGCAGGTGCAGGCGGTGGACCAGCGGCGGAATTTGTTCTTCACCAGCCGGTCCTCCAGCGAATGGAAGGTGATCACACACAGCCTTCCGCCCGGGGCTAGATGGTCGAAGATGGTATCCAGACCTTCCTCCAGAGCGTCCAGCTCGTGGTTGACCGCGATACGCAGCGCCTGAAACGTGCGCCGCGAAGGATTCTTGTTCTTGCGCCGCTCCGCAGGCGGCATGGCGCCGGCCACGATGTCGGCCAGCTGCAAAGTCGTCTCGATGGGGGCCGTCTCGCGGGCCTCCACGATGCGGCCGGCGATCTGCCAGGCATAGGGCTCTTCGCCGTAGTCCCGCAGGATGCGGGAGAGCTCTTCCCGGCTGGCGGTGTTCACGAGGTCTGCCGCCGTCTCCCCCTGCTGGCTCATCCGCATGTCCAGCGGGGCGTCTGCCCGGTACGAAAAGCCCCGGGCCGCGTCGTCCAGCTGATGGCTGGAAACGCCGAGGTCCAGCAGCGCACCGTTTATCTTCTCGATGCCGAGGCTCTCGAGGGCTTGTCCGGCATAGCGAAAGTTTATCTGCACCACCGTGGCCGGGAGCCCGGCCAGCCGCGCCCTGACGGTCTGCACCGCGTCGGGGTCCTGGTCGAGGGAGACGAGCCGCCCGCCCTTTGCGCCGTCCAGCCGGAGGGCCCGCCGTGCCGTCGAGATAGGTGCCTGCCGGGTCAATGTTCAGTCCGTCGAGGCACTCGTTCAGAAGCACGGGGATATGCTCAAACGAGGCCGGGTCGAACTGTGCCAAATCTTCTGCCTGAGTCATCCCGCCCAGCCTCCTTTCGTTTCGTGTTCCTAGCCGTCCGATACGCCGGACATCTCCCGGGGAGTTTGTCCCCTTTTCTGCTCTGTCATGATACCTGACGACTCTATTTTATTTTAGCAAATCGAAACGCCGAATGCAAGTTTTTTCCTGCGCTTTTTTCCTACAAAATGTTACAAAAAAAGCCCCTGCGAATCGTCATTTTTACTCGCAGAGGACTGGATTCAGGTCAGGAGCGGCCCATCACACGCCGCGGCGGGGGGGCTGGCGCAGGTTCGCGCGGACGTTTTTCACCTGAGCGGCGTTCTCAGACATCGTCTCCTCGGTGGTTTTCAGCATATTATCGCAGTAATCCGTGACCGTCTGGCGGACGGTGCGGGCCTCGGTCTGGGCAGCGGAGACGATCTCGGACGCACGCTGCTGGGCGGCGCGGACGATCTCGGCCTCGCTCACGAGGATACGGGCGCGCTCTTCTGCCTTCTTGACGATGGCCTGTGCCTGCGCGTTGGCCGACTCGATGAGCTGGGCGCGGTCGCTGACGATGGACTGGGCCTGACGCAGCTCCACGGGGAGGTTTGCGCGGATGTCATCGAGATAGTCCCGAATTTGTTCCACATCCACGATGCGCTTGCCGCCCGAAAGGGGCATTCCGGTGCTCTCTTCCAGCAGGTCCTCGATGGTATCCAAAAGCTCGTTGACGTTCATCACGCTTCTCCTTCTTCCTCTGCGGCGTCTGCCATGGGTCTCACATATTTCCAGAGCAGGACTTTGCCGTACTTATACTGCTTCTTCAGCTGTAAGCCGCCCACTTCGGCGGGGAGGACGAGCTTCGTCTCGCTCTCGCAGATGACGATGCCGCCGGGGGCGACGCACTTGTCCACGATGGGGAGGATATTTTCCAGCGTGCCGTTGTGGAAGGGCGGGTCCAGCAGCACCAGATCGAACTGCTCCCGGCAGGCCGAGAGGAAGCGGGCCGCTTCGCCGATGTTGACGCGGCTGCGGTCAAAGACGCCGCAGTTCTTGCAGTTCTTCATGACGATGTTCACAGCCTCACGGTTCTCGTCCAGGAACACGCACCGGGCAGCGCCCCGGCTCAGCGCCTCAATGCCCAGCTGGCCGCTGCCTGCGTACAGGTCCAGCACACGGGCTCCGGGCAGGTCGAACTGGACGATGCTGAACATCGCCTCCTTCACCTGATCGAGGGTGGGGCGGGTAATATCCGTGCCGGGCAGCGCTTCCAGCCGTCTGCCGCGGGCTTCTCCTGCAATGACTCGCATGGTTTTGGCCTCCTTCGGGTCTTTCCTGTTATCGTAACTTCATATTATCGTCATACCGCCGGTCTTTGTCAAGGGCAGCGTCATGATTCGTTGCGTTACGGTCATGAATGTGCTAAAATCATACCAGAACGCCGCTTTTTCGGGCGTACAAAAGGAGAGTATTTATCATGAAAGTCCTGCTCATCAACGGCAGCCCCCACGAGAAGGGCTGCACCTATACCGCACTGAGCCTCATCGCCGGGGAGCTGAACGCCGCCGGCATCGAGACGGAGATCCTGAACGTCGGCACAAAGCCCGTGGGCGGCTGCATCGGCTGCGGCGGCTGTGCCGCCGGCAAGGGCTGCGTCTTCGGCGGCGTGGTCAACGAGGCCATCGAGAAAGCCAAGACTGCCGACGCCTTCGTCTTCGGCACGCCGGTGCATTACGCTTCCGCCTCCGGCAACATGACCAGCTTCATGGACCGTCTCGCCTACGCGGGCGGCAGGTATCTGGCCTACAAGCCCGCCGCCGTCTGCTGCTCGGCCCGCCGCGCCGGCACCACCGCCACACTGGACCAGCTGGTCAAGTACCCGCAGTTCTTCCACATGCCGCTGGTCAACGGCTCCTACTGGGCCATGGTGCACGGCTCCAATGCCGAGCAGGTGCTGCAGGACGCCGAGGGCTGCGCCGTCATGCAGGAGCTGGGCCGCAACATGGCCTGGCTGCTCCGGTGCATCGAGGCCGGCAAAGCCGCGGGCATCCAGCACCCGGAGAATCCCCGCAGACCCATGACCAACTTTATACGCTGAAGCCCTCTCAGGCGCTGGCGCGCCAGCTCTCCCAGTGGGAGAGCCATTGGCAAGCCGGGCCACATTTCTCTGTCTGCTGAAGGCTTATCTTTGCGCAAAAGCGATAGCCTTGCTTCCGTGGACAGCAGGGCAATGCCGTGTCCGAAAAATTTGGCCCTCTCGTCTCGCTTTGACCTATCCGACACGCCAGTGGCTCCCCCTTTGGGGGAGCTGGCGAGCGGATGCGAGACTGAGAGGGCTAAATTTTATTCAGAAACCGATAAAATCCGGCCCGGATTCTTTTTTCGTTCATAACTTTGTGGTAGCATAGGAACTAAAGTATTTTGCCACGGAGAACATTTGCCATGGAACACTACGATTGGAACGACGGCTGGCTCTTCACCCCGGTCTTTGACCCCGCCATCGTGCGGCCGGAATGCCCGGAGCTGACCCTTGAGCCGGTGCGCCTGCCTCACACGGTCAAGGCCCTGCCCTACAATTACTGCAACGAGAACGACTACCAGAAGCTTTCGGGCTACCGGCGGGAGTTTTTTGCGCCCAAAGAATGGGAGGGCCGCACTGTCCTGCTCACCTTCGGAGCTGTGGCCCATGACGCCACGGTGTTCTGCAACGGGCGGCGGGTGTTCCACCACAGCTGCGGCTACACCGCATTTACCGTCGATTTGACCAGCGCTCTCCATCTGGGGCAGAAGAACGTGGTGGCTGTCCGCTGCGACAGCCGCGAAGATCTGAACATCCCGCCCTTCGGCGGGCAGATGGACTTTCTGACCTACGGCGGCATCTGCCGCGCCGTCTGCCTCGACGTGAAAGAGCCCGCCTACCTGCGGGACATCTTCATCGAGACGAAGGCCGAGGGCGGTTTCCGCATCTACACGGCCACCGTGGGCGAGACGGTGGGCTGCACCCTGCAGGCCGAGATCCGCAGCCCCGCCGGAAGCCGGGCTGTCTACCGTGGGGAACTTGCCCTGCCCATCACCGGCACCCTGAACGGGGTGCATCCGTGGAGCATTGAGCACCCCACCCTGTACACTCTTACCGTAAAGCTCATCCGTCCCGGCACCAGCGGTCTGCCCGACCGGGTGCTGGACGAAAAGACGGTCCGGTTCGGCTTCCGCACGGTCCAGTTCGTGGCCGGAGGCCTGTACCTGAACGGCCAGCGGGTGGTGCTGCGGGGTATCAACCGGCACCAGAGCTACGCCTATCAGGGCTATGCCATGCCCGACAGCATCCAGCGGCTGGACGCTCAGCTCCTGAAAAAGCAGCTGGGCTGCAACGCCGTGCGCCTCACCGCGCCCCCCAGCCCCGCCTTCCTCGATGCCTGCGACGAGTTGGGCCTTTTGGTCTTTGTGGAGATGCCCGGCTGGCAGCACGTCGGCGACGACATCTGGAAGGCACAGGCTCTGCAGAACTGCCGCGAGATGGTCTACCAGTGCCGCAGCCACCCCAGCATCTTTTTGTGGGGCGTGCGGGTCAGCGGCAGCGCCGACGACGAGAGCTTTTATAAGCGCACCAACGAGACGGTCCGCCGCCTCGACCCCACCCGCCCCACGGCTGGCACCCGCAGCACCCGCCGCAGCCAGCTTCTGGAGGATGTATACGCCTACACGGACTACTCCTACCACGGGCGCGGCGTCGGGTGCGAGGCCCGCACCGCCGTCACCCCCGACACCCGGAAAGGCTATCTCATCAGCGAGTTCGAGGGCGCCCAGTTCCCGGCCAAGTCCTTCGACGACGAGCCCCACCGCCTGGCGCAGGCCCTGCGCTACGCCGCCGTCCTCAACGACACCATCGCTCAGCAGGGCGTGGCGGGCAGCTTCGGCTGGTGCATGACCGACTACAACACCCACCGCGAATTCGGCAGCGGCGACCGCATCAGCTATCAGGGTGTGATGGACATGTTCCGCAGCCCGAAGCTTTCTGCCGCCGTCTACGCCAGCCAGAAGACGCCCCGCTCCCCCTCCGACATCGTGCTCGAAATTTCATCCAGCATGGCGCTGGGCGACCATCCGGGCGGCTTTGCGGGGGCGTGCTGGGCGTTCACCAACGCCGAAAGCCTGCGGCTCTACCGGGACAACGACTTCGTAGCCGAGTTCACCCCCGACCGCCGGGGCCGCTTTGCGGCTCTGCCCCACCCGCCCATCGAGATACACGATTTCGTGGGCCTGCTGCTGGAGAAATACGAGGGTCTCGACCGCACTGCCGCGCCGCAGGTGGCCGCCATCCTCAACGAGATGCGCCGGGACGCCATGGAGCTTTCGCCCCTGTCCCGGGCGCGGATGTACTCGCTGCGCCTGAGCTGGAACGAGCTGGTGCAGCTTTACTACAAATATATCGGCGTGCTGGGCAGCCCCGCCGCCGTCTACCGCTTCGAGGCCGTGTGGCATGGCCGGGCCGTCCGCACCGTCGTGAAGGAGCCGGTGCAGAGCGTCCGGCTGGAATGCACCGTCCACAATCCCATCCTGACCGACGGCCCCACCTGGGACTGTGCCGCCGTGAGCCTGCGGGCCATCGACCAGAACGGCAACCTCCTGCCCTATTGTGGTGAGGCCGTTCAGCTGAGCGTAGAGGGGCCGCTGCGCATCCTCGGCCCCAGCGTCGTCCCTCTGCGGGGCGGCATGGCAGGCACCTATCTCGCCACCACCGGCGAGGCCGGCCCGGCCAAGCTCCACTGCCGGATGGAGGGTGCTTTGGATACCGAAGTTTCCCTCACCATCCGCTGCCGGGAGGAGTGAGCGGCACTTAAATGCCGTCTCTTTACGATAGGTTTGCACTCTGTTCAAAATTTTCTCATGGTTGCATGGTATCCTGAAAGCAGAAAAACACAGAAGGGCGGCGCACCCGCCCCTCTTTTATGAGGAAGGACGTTTATGAAAGAAAAGATACGCCAGTTCATGATAGGCCGCTACGGCACTGATGGTCTGAACCAGTTTTTGAGCATCGCCTCTCTCGTGCTGATCCTGGTCTATATCCTCACCCGTCTGCCGCTGCTGCTGTACGTCGGCGTGGTGCTGCTGGGTTTCTGCTACTACCGGATGTTCAGCCGCAACATCTCCAAGCGCACCGAAGAAAATTATAAATACTACGCCGTGAAGGACCGCATCCGCAATAAGTTCAGCGGCCTGAAGGACCAGTGGGACAACCGCAGACTCTACCACTATTACCGCTGCCCCCAGTGCCGCCAGAAGCTGCGCGTTCCCCGGGGCCGGGGCCGCATCCAGATCTCCTGCCCCCGCTGCGGCACCCAGTTCATCAAGAAGAGCTAACGTATGTTTGGATATGTCATCCCGAATCAGGCCGCGCTGGACGACGAGGCCAAGGCCCGCTACCGCACGGCCTACTGCGGCCTCTGCCGCCGCATCGGTGCGCTCCACGGCCTGCGGGGCCGTCTGACGCTGAGCTACGATCTGACGTTTCTGGATCTGCTGCTTTCCAGCCTCTACGAGGGCGAAAGCGAGTGCGTCACCGGCAGCGGCCACTGCCCCATCCACCCCATCCGGAAGATAAATTGGCGGCACAGCGGCCCCACCGACTACTGCGCCGATATGAGCGTGGCGCTCCACTACTACAACGCCGCCGATAAATGGAACGACGACCACAGCCTGCTGGGCCTCGGCTTCGAAAAGCTGCTGGACTCCCCTGCTCAGACCGCCGCACAGCGCTGGCCCCGACAGTGCAGCGCCATCCGCACCTGCCTCGACCGGCTGACTCAGCTGGAAGCCGAGGGCAGCGAGGACCTCGACGCTGTGTCGGGCTGCTTCGGCGAGCTGATGGCCGAGCTGTTCGACTATAAGCAGGACCACTGGTCGCCGGAGCTGCGGAGCATCGGCTTCCATCTGGGCAAATTCATCTACCTGCTGGACGCCTACGATGACCTGGCACGGGACGAGAAAAAGGGCGCATACAATCCGCTGCGCACCCTCAGCCGTCAGCCCGGCTACGAGGAAGAGATGCGGGACATCTTCGAGCTGCTGTTGGCCCGGTGCGCCAGAAGCTTCGAGCGTCTGCCCTGCGTAGAGGACGCGGACCTTCTGCGGAACATCCTGTATTCCGGCGTGTGGCTCAAATACAACTGCAAGCAGGCCAAAGAGGCCCCAAAAAAGTAACCAATTCCGCCCAAAAGGCGGATTTTGTCTTGATTTTGCAGGCACTGTCCTGTAGACTGTAATATTGTATGGAACGAAAAGGCCGCGCATGGCCTGAGAGACGTGAGGAAGTAGACCCATGAGAGATCCCTATGAGGTGCTGGGCATCCAGCGCGGCGCAACCGACGACGAGATAAAGAAAGCCTACCGTGCCAAGTGCAAGCGCTGGCACCCCGACCTGAACCCCAACGACCCCACCGCCGAGGAGCACTTCAAAGAGGTGCAGGCAGCTTACGACGCCATCACCAAGGGCGATACCGGCCCCCAGATGGGCGGACAGCCCGGCGGCGGTTACGGCTACGGCCAGCAGGGTTATTATCAGGGCGGCTACCAGCAGGGATACGACCAGGGCTACAGCCAGAACGGCTGGCAGCAGGGCGATTTCGGCTTCGGGTTCGACCCGTTTGGTTTCGGATTTGGTTTTGGCGGCTACCAGCAGCAGAGCGGGGCCAGCTACTCCGGCTCTGACAGCCCCGAGATGCAGGCGGCCCGCAGCTTTGTGGCCAATGGCCGCTATGCGGAGGCCCGCCGGGTGCTGGACGGCATGAACAGCCGCTCGGCACGGTGGTACTACCTCTCCTCGCTGGCCAATCAGGGCCTCGGCAACAGCATCGACGCGCTGCAGGACGCCCGCCGCGCCGTTCAGCTGGACCCCAATAACACCGAGTACCAGATGCACCTGCGCCGGATGCAGAATCCCGGCCAGACCTACCGCACCCAGACCACCTACGCCCAGCCCGGCGGGCTGATGCGCTGGTGCTGGAGCATGATTTTGCTCAATCTGCTCTGCAACTGCTGCTGTGGCGGCGGCTGGGGCTGGCGGTTCCGGATGTAAATAAGACAGAAAAACCTCCCGTGCTGACGCACGGGAGGTTTTTTCTTTTGATGTTAATTGATAACGATGGTCCGTGTGATCTTCTCGCAGGAATAGTTGCCGGAGACGGTTGCCGTCTGGGTGTAGATCCCCGGCTGCGTCGGGAACTCCGTGGACTTGCTGCTGAACAGGCCCTTCTTTTTATAAGTACAGGTGACCTTGGCATTATCGACCACCACGCCGTCCGACTCCAGCAGAGCGCCGACATTGTGTGCCTCAGCCTCGGCCAGCGTCATCCCGGCGGGCAGGTCTTCGGCCCAGTAGAGGCGGACGCCCTCGGTCTTGGGCTTTATCTTGAACATGGCCACACCGGCGGTGTTCAGATCGCCGGATTCCAGCGCCACGGCACCCGCGACATAGCGGCCCGAATCCACGGGCTGCTCATCCAGATAGATGCGGCTGAACGCGCCCTCGGGAAGGTAGCGGCGGATGAGCTCGAGGGAGAGCTTCAGGCCCATGGACATATCTTTCAGGGTGGGGATATAGAATTTCAGGGTATCCATCACCTTGACGACCTCATCGGCCACGCCCAGCAGCACGCTGACGTCGTTGCCGTCGATGAGCTGTTTGATATAGGCGTAGACATTGAACTCTTCTACCTGATCAGGGGTCTTGGACATCTTGCGGGGCAGGGGTATCATCTTGAGCAGGGTGCGGAGCTTATCGGAGAGCACGAGGGTGACGTAGCCCTTGGCTTCGCCCTTGATGCCCAGCACCACGCCGATATACTGCGCGTCCGCCGGGCGGGTGACTACCGACAGCTCGAACGGGGAGCCATAGACCAGCTTGCCGGAAGCCTGCAGACGGATGGAGACGACTTCATTCGTCTCTTCCAGCCGGGTCTGAGAGGCGCGGGGCAATTCGGTCTCTGCCGAGGCGGCCAGCACCGGGGTCATCATGCTCAGCATGAGGGCTGCTGTGAGAAGCAGCGAAAGCAATCTTTTGGCTTTCATATGGACAAACCTCCTGTATTCATCATCTTCAGCCGGGCGGGCCGCGCAGGCTGACACTCCGGCTGATATAATTTTACCGCAAATCCCCGCTGTGGTCAATGACGGGATTCAGACAAAAGGGCTGCTGTGCTTTTCCGCACGGCAGCCCGGATGATATTTTTCTGTTTACAGGATGTGCTCAGAGAAAACGTCCGGCTCAGTACAGCATCAGTGCAGAGCCGATGGGGTAGCCTACGAATGCAGCGGCCAGAAGTGCGATCACCATCAGGGGCAGGCCGTATTTCACCACCTGAGAGGTGTTGGTCCAGCCGGTACCGATGGCCAGCGCCACATTAGGATGGGCCGGGGGCAGAACGAATGCATAGCTGGCACCCATGCCGATCATGGCAGCCATCGAGGCGGCGTTCAGTGCACCGCCGGAAGCCAGACAGATGGGCAGCGCGACTGCGCAGACCACCGTGACCGTGACCATGTTGGAGCAGGCGTTGGTCATGATATAGGTCCAGACCGCGAACACGAGGACGATCAGCACCGGATTCAACCCGGTCAGCACCGGCTCGATCGCGCCCGAGAGCCATGCGGTCAGGCCGATGTCCGCGTTGGTCATGGCTGAGCCGATGGCCAGTGTGGCCGCTGCCATCACAAGTCCGCCCCACTGGACACCCTTGCTCATCGCTTCCTTGAAGTTGAGCAGCGGTTTGCCATCGATCGAGATCATGAACATTGCGATTGCGCCGATCATCGGCGGGAATGTCGTTCCTCTTGCAGAGAAGAAGGATGCCACACCGGGCAGGACACCCTTGAGGAACTCCGGCATCACCCATGCTACGACCACGGCAAAGAAGATGCCGACGATCCATTTTTCCCGCTTTTCCATCGGCTTGAGGTCAGCCTTGAGGTTTTCGGCGTTCAGCTCACGGAGTTTTGCCGTATCGGGACGGAGAATAAAGCGGAAAATCGCCAGCATCGCCACAAAACTGATCAGACCGACCGGGATAGCCTCGGCCATGTAGTGCGCATAGGAGATGGTACTGCCGGACATCTGGTTATAGAAGCCCAGTGCCATGACCGGGAAGGTATGGGAGATGGGGGTCATGCCGCAGGAGATGGCGCAGCTGAACAGGGTGCCCAAGATCAGCGTATTGGCGAGCTTGTCGCTCTTTTCCAGTTTTAGCTCACTGCACACCGAATTGAGGATGGGCATATAGATCACGAAGAGGACGACCGGGGACATGACCATGCCGATGAGCAGCACGGACAGGCAGTAGACGGTGATGAACCACCACGAGCCTTTTGACGCCAGCCGGTTGGTGATAAAACCGATCGCGCAGCGCTTCACAAAAGAAGTCTGCCCGACGGCATAGGTGCACATAAAAGTGAACAGCAGAAATGCAAAGGTAGAGTTGCCAAACGAGCTGCTCAGGATCGAGCCCATCTTCAGCTCAGGCACCAGCGTCAGGCCCGCCAGACAGAGGTAGCTGGGCCAGTCAATGGATTCGGTGAGCCAGAGCAGCAGCACGCCCAGCAGGATGCCCAGCACCTGCATACCGGAGGCCGACATCCCTGCCGGGGCAGGGATCATCCAGAACCCCAAGATGATCAGCAACGAGATCAGATAAACGACCGTTCTTTTTGTTCCTTTCATTTTTATCCTTCCTTTCACAGGACCGCATTCTGCCGCAGCAGCTCTGCACAGATCTCTGGGTAGCCCGCGTTGGGGTCTTTGGCCTTGCAGGCAGCTGCCACACCGGCGGCATGGCCGGTCGCAAATCCTGTACCCATCACCCGGACGGATGCAAACGCTACCGGGTCTGCGCTGACGGTACGGCCCGCAGCGTAAAGATTATGGATATTTTTTGAGGTAATGGCCCGCAGCGGGATGCTGTAATAGTCATCGTCCTTGATGAACTGGTACGAGAGCATACTGGTCAGCTTGTTGTGCATCTCACAGGGCCATGCGCCACAGGCCACCGCATCCTCCTGCTTTACAGCGTCCATGACATCTTCTGCAGTGATCATATAGTCACCGATGATATGCCGGGTATCCCGCAGGCCAAGCTGTGCTCCGGTCGAGACCAGCCGGGCGTTTTCCATTCCCGGCAGATACTGACGGAAGGCTTTCATATAGTCCTGACACTGCCGCCGGGTATCCCGCTCGCACGCTGTCAGGGTCGCGGCATCCATCGAAGTCACAAAGACGCTGGGTAGGATTGCATAGGCCGTATCCTCATGGGTCCGGAAAACGATGCCGGACTCTTTCGTCAGGTGCTGATAGCCGTCTGCCTTGGCCTGCTTGAATACTTTTTCCAGAATATCCGGTTTGAACTGCACCGAGGGGTCGATGTGGTCGATCCGCATCATCTTGGTGGAGAGGTAGCCGTGCCCCTGCCCGTCTCCGAAGCGGATCTCCGCCCCGGCCTGATGGGCTAGATTGGCATCGCCCGTTGCATCCACGAACTGGTCTGCCTCAAACCAGTATTCCTGCTCATCGTCCACACAGCAGATGCTCGTGATGCGGTCGCCTGCCTCATTTTTCCGGGCCGAGATCACCCGGCAATGGAGCAGGACTTCCAGCCCATAGTCCTCGGTCAGGCAGTCCAGCGCATATTTCAGCTCCTCTTCATCAAATGTGATGATCGAGTTTCCGGTCGAGGACTTTTTCAGAACGGTGTGGATGCCCACCTCCTTCAGCTTTTCCAGCACTTCCTGACCGATGCCTTTGACGACCTGTCTGGCGTTCTCGCCCCGGGTGTAGAACCCGCAGTAGGATGCGACATTCGCGTTGGTCGCCTGTCCGCCCAAGCTGCCGCCCCGCTCAATGAGCAGGACTTTTGCACCGGCTTTCAGCGCGCCCAGTGCTGCCGCAACGCCCGCAGAGCCACCGCCTGCAACGATGACATCATATCTGTTTGTTTGGTTCATATTTTTTTCTCCTTTCATTGATTTTTTTGGTCAAATCTATTATAATCTTCGTGATTTGATTTGTAAAAATCATATTTGCTATCATATCGATAGTATTTCGCTATCGATTCAGTCAGGAGACAGTATGGAAAAGAACCAGTTGCTCTATGTCCTTGAGACAGCCCGCTGCGGCAGCGTCACCCGGGCTGCCGAAAAGCTCCATCTCTCACAGCCCTCCCTCTCCAACCAGATTATCCAGCTGGAACAGGAGCTGGGCATCCCGCTGTTTGAGCGCAGCCACAAACGTGTCACCCCCACCTCTGCCGGTGAATTTTTTGTCCACGAAGCGGAGCGCATCCTCCGCGACATGGGTTCCTTGCAGCAGCAGATGGAAGAGATGTCCAACAAGACCCGCGGCAGTCTGCGGCTGGGTGTCCTGAGCGTGATGTGCTCTCTGCACATCCCCGAACTCGTGGCAGACTTCAAACGCCGACATCCCGGGCTTGAGATCTTTCTGCGGGAGGCCGGCAGTGCCGACCTGCTGCAACAGCTGAACGATAACGAGCTTGACGCCGCCTTTGTCATCCTCCGCAGCGGCACCGCGCAAAAGGATCTGCACACGCTCCCGCTCTGGAACGCGGAGACCCTTATCGCCATGCCTGCCGCATGGTGCAGTGAAACGCTCACCTCTCTCACATTGGAGCAGCTCGCCCGGTATCCACTGATCATCGCAGGAAATCACTTCAATATGGGGCAGATCATCACTTCTCAGATGGATGCCGCCGGACTGCACTACAATATCATCAGCTCCTGCAATCAGATTGATTCCTGTCTGGCACTGGTCAGCAAAGAGATGGGGGTCACTTTTTGCGCTGCCGCGACCGCATCTTACTATGCGCACCAAAACATCCACCTTGTCCCATTTTCGCCCTCTGTCCACCGCACAGTCTCTTTTGTCTACCGGAAAGACCCTGCTTATTATCCGGTGCTCCGCCTTTTTCTGGAAGAGCTTCAAGCGCAGGCTCTTCATCCGGACACAAAAGAGGGCGCAAAAAAGCCGCCACACAAGACCGATGTGTGACGGCTTCTCCGTGATTCAGGTCTTTCTGTTTACAGGATGCGCACCCGGACGACGGCGGGGATGGCCGAGAGCTTCGCGGCCAGTGCATCATTCACGGCACCGGTGGCGTCCAGCATGGTGTAGGCCATGTTCTTCCTGCTCTTGTTCACCATGTTCTCGATGTTCAGGCCCGCCTCCGTGGTCAGGGCGGTGATCTGGCTGATCATGCCCGGCTCGTTTTTGTGGATGATGCAGATGCGCTTGCCGCCGGCACGGGGCTGGTGCACCTCCGGCATGTTCACCGAGTGGGTGATGTTGCCGTTCTTGAGGTAGTCGCTGAGCTCCTGGGCGGCCATGACCGCGCAGTTGTCCTCGGCCTCCGGGGTGGAAGCGCCCAGATGAGGCGTGCAGATGACGCCCGGACGGCCCAGCAGAGCTTCCGTGGGGAAGTCGGTCATATAGCAGGACACTTTGCCGGTGTCAAGGGCTTCCAGCAGGGCGTCGGTGTTCACCAGCTCACCGCGGGCGTAGTTCAGCAGCTTGACACCGTCCTTGCAGAGGGCCAGCGTCTGGGCATTGATGGTGTCCTTGGTGGTGGGCAGATACGGCACATGGACGGTGATGTAATCGCAGAGGGGCAGCATATCATTCAGGTTGACGCAGTGACGGACCTGACTGCTCAGGTTCCACGCAGCATCAATGGAGATATAGGGGTCATAGCCGTAGACCTTCATCCCCAGCTCGATGGCGCAGTTGGCGACGCGGGAGCCGATGGCACCCAGGCCGATGACGCCGAGGGTCTTGCCCTTGATCTCGTTGCCCACGAACTGCTTTTTGCCCTTCTCCACGCTCTTTGCCATGGCGGGGTCGCCGGCAAGGCCCTGAGTCCACTGGGCGGCAGCAGCCACATTGCGGCTGCCCGCGATGAGCATACCGACGACCAGTTCCGCCACAGCGTTGGCGTTGGCACCGGGCGTGTTGAACACCACGATGCCCTGCTCACTGCACCGGTCGAGAGGAATGTTGTTGACACCGGCACCGGCGCGGGCAATGGCCAGCAGGTTGTCATCGAAGGTGGTGTTCAGCAGGTCGGCGCTGCGGACAAGGATGCCGTCGGGGGCGTCGGCGTCCACCGAGACGTCGAACAGGTTTTTGTTCAGCTTGGCCAGACCCACCGGGCTGATGGCGTTCAGGGTTTTGATGGTGAACATACTTTCCTATCTCCTATACACAAAAACTCATGCATTCTCTTTGCGGAACTTCTCCATGAAGTCCACCAGCTTGTCGATGCCCTCGGCCGGCATTGCGTTGTAGATGGAGGCGCGCATACCGCCCACGAGGCGGTGGCCCTTCAGGTTGACGAAACCGGCGTCTGCGGCCTCGGCGCAGAACTTCTTGTCGAGGTCGGGGTCAGGGCTGGTGAAGGTGACGTTCATGGTGCTGCGGTAGCGGTGCTCCACGGGATTGTTGAAGAAGTCCTGACCATCGAGGTAGTCGTACAGGACCTTGGCCTTGGCCTCGTTGATCTTCTGCATATTGGCAAGGCCGCCGATGTCGTTTTCCAGATACTTGAGCACCAGACCGGTCATGTAGATGCACCAGCAGGGCGGCGTATTGTACATGCTGTCCTTGGCCAGCAGGGTGGTGTAGTTCATCATGGTGGGTACATTGTCAGCGGCGTGACCCAGCAGGTCGTCCCGGACGATGGCAATGGCCATGCCGGCGGGGGCGACGTTCTTCTGGACGCCGAAGTAGATGCAGCCGTACTTGGTGACGTCCACGGGCTTGGAGAGGATCATGGAGCTCATATCCGCCACCAGCGGCACACCCTCCACCTGAGGCACCTCGACATACTGGGTGCCGAAGATGGTGTTGTTCTGGCAGATGTGGATATAGCTGGCATCCTTATTGTAAGGGATGGCGTTCACATCCGGGATGTAGGTGAAGTTCTTATCCTTGCTGGACGCGACGATCCTGGCCTCGCCGAACTTTGCGGCTTCCTTTGCGGCCAGATTGGAGAAGTTGCCGGTGACGATGTAGTCGGCCTTGCCGGTGGTCATGAAGTTCAGCGGCACCATGGCGAACTGCTGGGTCGCGCCGCCCTGGAAGAAGCCGACCTTATAATGATCGGGAATGTTCATCACCCGGCGCAGGGCGGCTTCGGTGTCGGTGATGATGGCGTCGAACCACTTGCTGCGGTGGCTCATCTCCATCACGCTCTGGCCGCTGCCGCCGTATTCGAGCAGCTCTGCCTGAGCCTGCTTGAGCACCTTTTCGGGCAACATGCTGGGACCTGCGCTGAAATTATAAACTCGTGCCATGACGTGTTCTCTCCTTTTCCTCTATCTGACGGCCCGTTCGGGCGTTGTGCTCTGGATTTGTCCGTAGTATAATGGTTTTTGGGGGTGCAAAGCAAGAGCATCTTTGCACAAAGTTGAGCCGTCAAAGCCCTGGCGGGCGCACGAAGCGCACAAATGTCCCCGTGCAGAGGACATTTTCAGAGACGTTTGTAAAATAGCTCGTGGAGAGCCACATGACTGCTGGGTTTTCTGCTCTTGTCCTTTCTCCTGATCTTTGCTATACTGGCAGTATCTGAGACAAATGTAAAATCAAGTTTTTTACTCAAAAAGGAGAGATGGCCCCCATGTATGGCATTCCGGACAGGCTGAAAGCCCTTTCGGCGGCGGAGGAACAGGTGCTTCTGGCCCTGTGGGACTGCAAACCGCCCGTGTCGCGGCGGGACATCGGTGCGCGTCTGGCCGAAAAAGGCTGGGCCGCCGCCACCGTGCTGAACTTTTTATACCGGCTGGAAGAGAAGGGCTGGGTCACCTGCGCCAAAGAGCAGAACCACAACCTCTACACCCCCACCGTCACCCGCCGGGCCTACGGCGTCTACACCATGCGCCAGCGGCTGGACACCGTCTTTGGCGGCGACCTCGCGCAGGCTGTGCGGGCGCTGGTGAGCGAGAGCGGCTGCTCCCAGAGCGAGCTGGAACAGGCCATCGCCGTGCTGAACGAAAAGCACGCAGAAGCGGAAGAATATGACCTGTATGACCCCTATGGCTGAGCATCCGCCTTTATAACACAAAAAGCTCCCTGTTACGGGAGCTTTCGCGTTGCATTCTGTTAAACATTATGATAAGATAGCAGATGAAAAGGCGCTGCACATACGGCAGGCGGTTGGCTCCACTTCCGAAAGGAGGTGAGAGATATGCCCATTACTTTGACGCTCCATATTTTTGGACTGGTCTTTACCATCAGAGTGAAAAGCGAAAACCGCCACCCTGGCCGGTGACGGTTTTCTTGATAAACCTTAGTCACTAAAAGGGTCAACCGCTTGTCGCAGTGCCTTTTCTATTTGTAGTATAGTGATTTTTTACTGCTTTGTCAAGCATTCGGAGGATATAGGTATGGATTGCAAACTTCGCGCCAAAAACTGCGGCGGCTGCCCGATGCTGGCCACTGAATACGCCGCACAGCTCAAAAAGAAAGAGGCCGACGTCCGCGCCCTGCTGGGCAAATACGGCCCTGTCGCCCCCATCCGGGGGATGGAAACGCCCTACCACTACCGCAATAAAGTGATTTCCACCTTTGCCCCCGCCGCCGGTGGAAAACTCACCTCCGGCATCTACGCGGCCCGCACCCACAAGGTGCTGCCGGTGGAAAGCTGCCTTTTGCAGGACGAGGTACTGGACAAGGTGATGCTGGCCGTCCGCGCCGCCGCCAACGCCTGCCGCTACCAGCCCTTCAACGAGGACAAAGGCACCGGCCTGCTCCGCCACTGCCTGCTCCGCCGGGGCGTCGCCACCGGTCAGGTGATGGTGGTGCTGGTCACGGCCCAGCCCGTGCTGCCCGGCGCGAAGAACTTCGTGAAAGCCCTGCTGGCCGAGGCCGAAAAGCGGGGCGTCCCCGTCACCACCGTCGTACAGAACTACAATCCCCGCCGCACCAGCGTCGTTTTGGGCGAGGACGAAAAAGTCCTCTACGGCAAGGGCTTCATCCTCGACACTCTCTGCGGCAAGACCTACGCCCTCAGCCCCCGCAGCTTTTACCAGATCAACCACAGCCAGACCGAGGCGCTGTACGGTCTGGCTGTGGAAGCGGCGCATCTCACCGGGAAAGAAGTGGTGCTGGACGCCTACTGCGGCATCGGCACCATCGGCCTGACGGCCTCTGACAAGGCCCGGCAGGTGGTGGGCGTGGAAGTGAACCGGGACGCCGTCCGGGACGCCATCGGCAACGCGAAGCACAACGGCGTGAAAAACGCCCGCTTCTTTGCCGCTGACGCCACCGCATGGATACGGGAAGCCGCCGACGCGGGCCAGAAGGCCGACGTCGTCTTCATGGACCCGCCCCGGGAGGGTTCGACGCCCGCCTTCCTCGAGAGCGTGGCCCGCATGGCCCCCAAGCGCATCGTCTACGTCAGCTGCAACCCCGAGACGATGGCCCGCGACCTCGCGCTCCTGACCCAGAAAGGCTACCGCGCCGAGGACTTCACGCCGGTGGATATGTTCCCCCACAGCGCACACTGTGAGGTGGTCGGGTCGCTGGTTCGTGTAAAATAAAAGAGGAAAAAGCTATGGCATCGTTTTCTGGCATCAAGAACACCCTGCTGGCCGAGCAGGCGGGCGAAGAAGTTGCCCCCGCCCATGACCCAAACCCAAAAAACAGCAAGGCCCCGGAGCGATATGCTCCGGGGCCTGCTGTCATTTTTTATGGAAAAAAATCATGCTTTCCGGGGTGCTGCGGCGCTTATTTTTTGTCCACAGCCTCTGCCTCTGCAGTGACTACGATGATGCGCACCGTTTTCTGCTTTCCACCGAAATAGGTCGTAGTACTAAGTGCAGTGCCTATGTAGCGGATATCTGCGGGCTTTTTGCCATCCGGCTTATTTTTCACAGCGTTTTCGCTCAGGATCTCATTCATCGCATGATAAGCCTGTCCGGTTGCTCCGATCTCATCGGCAAAAACTGATCCATACCAGACAAAGTTGTTTTTATTTGCGCCGTTCTCATTGATTCCAAGAATCTCCTTGACTTTCGGAGACAATTCACCACCCTTTATGTTCCGATCCGACTCGGGCAACGCAGCGATAGCTTTTGCCATCGCTTGTTCATCCGCCCGGGGCTTAAAGGTATAATTCTCGTGCTTTCCGGCTGCAACTGAACTCTTGACGATGTCATTCAGAGCATCCGCAATGTCCTTGTCCCTCACAGCTTTGCTGCCGCAGGCGGTGAAAAGGGTCAGGGCCATTGCACCGGTCAGCACAACGGCCAGCAGTTTTTTCAGCATCTTCATTTGTTTGTATCCTCCTTAACCTAAACCGGTGAACATCCCGCCTGCTGCCCTTGCAGAAGGCGGTCTTTTTCTCTAGTGTACCCCCCCCCCCCCTATATATTTGTCAAGGGGACGTTTATTTTTTTGTAAACTGCCACAAATAATCAACCGCTGTTTTGAGTATGCTGCACAAACAAAGCCCCCGGCCGGGAGCGT
>OHLL01000352.1_pt1 | contig 21433 bp, 15 predicted proteins | sample 1569031 | NCBI WGS metagenome assembly OHLL01 (sample SAMEA3879606, study PRJEB24766) | human gut metagenome | biome: human-associated habitat; feature: feces | place: USA | collected 1985/1987 | reverse complement strand
TGGAATGTGGCTAAGGAAGCTTTCTTCGAACCTTATACTTCGATACTTTCCGAATTACGTTTAAGAGGATCTTGGGGAGAATTGGGCAATATGCGGGGAAAAAATTACCAATATATCTCTACCGTACCTTATAACGCTACGACCGATTATATTATGGGTGACAAACGAATCAGTGCCTTTGGTGCTCCTAATATGATTGCCTATAATACATGGGAGAAGAATCGTACTTTGGACTTTGGTGTTGACATCGCCGCACTGAACAATCGGCTTACTATGTCGTTCGACTGGTACAGAAGAGATATTATCGGACTTATTACAAAGGGTGTCACTTTGCCTGCCGTGCTGGGTGTAAACTCTCCTGATACGAACAATGCCGATATACGTAATGAGGGTTGGGAACTGACACTCGGATGGAGAGACCAGTTCTCGCTGGCATCTAAATCATTCAACTACAGTGTATCGTTCAATCTTTCAGATTACCAAGGAACTGTTTTGAAATATTCAAATCCCAAGGGGCTGATATATGACTACTACGTAGGTAAGAAGATGGGGACCATATGGGGATATACCACCGATCATATAATGACCGATCCTGCTGAAGCGAAAGCCATTAACGATTCTGGCGTACAGAACAAGTTTGGTGGTGACTGGGTTGTAGGTGACATCAAGTATGTGAATCTGGATGATGATCCTAACATTAACGATGGAAATCAGACGCTGGAAGACCATGGAGACCTCTCTATCATTGGTAATGATACTCCCCGCTATAATTTTGGTTTTGGCTTCAATGCAGACTGGAACGGTATCGACTTTTCGATGTTCTTACAAGGAACCATGAAACGTGACTTATGGCTGGAAGGTCCTGTTGCCTTTGGACTCGGAGGTGGGCAATGGGGTTCCAATGTATGGAAAAACACACTGGACTGCTGGCGTGAGGATGGAAGTAATCCGGATCCATGGTTACCAAGACTCTATTTGTGGAGCACCAGTAAGAATTTGCAGAAACAGACCCGTTACATGGATACTGGTGCTTATTGCCGCCTGAAGAACATTCAGTTGGGATATTCGTTACCGGGAGCTATTATTAATAAGGCAGGGCTGGAAAAAGTACGCATTTACTTCAGTGGAGATAACCTGCTGACTTTCTCCGGTATTAACGAGAACTTTGATCCCGAAGCTCCGTGGGGCGGTGCATATCCCATCTCCAAGTCAATTTCCTTTGGTGTTAACGTTACATTCTAAAACTCTAAAAATACAAAAAGATGAAAAAGTTAATCTATACACTTTGCCTATTTACCGGCATGGCAATCTCTTCTTGTGAAGACTGGTTGGCAAGAGACCCACTGGATCAGATTGCGGATGTGAATCTGACCTATACGGCAGATGAATGCAAACTGTACGTAAATCAGTTTTATACCTCATTTTGGGGCTCGCCTAACAACTATATTTATCATATTGACCGAGGTTCGGATAACCTGCTTAGTGACAATTATCAAGATAACAAAGACTTGATTGAAGGTTTGCACCAGGTTCCTTCCAGTGGCGAAGGCTGGGGAACTACTGAATGGGGAAAAATACGCAGTGTCAACTTTTTGTTGGATAACTGTGACAAGTCTCCCGAACCGGAAAAAGCCCGCAAATACATTGGTGAAGCTTACTTCTTCAGAGCTATGCTCTACTATGAACAGTTTCTGCGGAAGTTTGGCGGTGCTCCCTGGATTGATAAAACACTGGATCTTGAATCAGGAGAATTGTACGGCCCTCGCCTGAAGCGGCACGAGTTAGCTGATAAGATTCTGAATGACATGGATGATGCCATAGACAGATTACCGACATATAGTCAGCAGGAGACCGGACGTGTCTCAAAAGAGGCAGCTATGCTATACAAAGCACGAATTGCCCTGTTCGAAGCCACTTGGGAGAAGTATCATGCCGGTACGCCTTTCGCCGGAGAGGGAAATGTACAGGCTTATATGGAAGAAGCGGCCAGAATGGCGAAGTTGGTCATTGACAGCCAGTTGTTTGACTTGGACAACATGGGCGTGGAAGACGGCTATCACACACTGTTCAACCGTTGGGACTATTCAAGCAGCAAGGAGATTATGCTATGGAAGAAATTTGATCGCTCACTGGGATTTTGGCACAATGATAACCGTAATCCCGGACGTAATGGTGCCGGTGTAGGCTTGACCAGGGCATTGGTTGATTCCTATCTCTGCATCAGTGAAGACGGTACACAGGCATTGCCGATAAGCCTGGCCGAAAATTATGCAGGGGATACTAATTTATTGAATGTGGTTGCCAACCGTGACCCACGCTTGGCACAAACAATGTTTACTCCCGGACGTCCGAGAACTATCAACGGGAAGGATACAACGGTTGTGTTCATAAAGCCGAATATTACCCTTTCCGGTGTAGAGAAGTGTTCCACAGGATATGAACTGGCCAAAGGTGCTGATCCCGATGCCAACGAACAGGAGACCATTTCGGGAAGTATCAAAGGAAGTATCATTTTTCGCTATGCTGAAGCACTGCTGATTTATGCAGAGGCAAGAGCTGAACTGGGTAACATCACACAGAATGATTTAGACATTACCATTAATAAACTGCGTGATAGGGTAGGTATGCCACATCTCACACTTTCCGTAGGTTATACCGATCCGAAGGGAGACTTTACGGCAGCAAGAGGTTATGAGGGGGTACCGGTTTCCAATCTGCTACAGGAGATTCGACGTGAACGCCGTATAGAATTAGCATGTGAAGGTTACCGCCACGATGACTTAAAGCGTTGGCGTGCCCACCACTTATGGAATCACGATAGAATACAGGGGGCAAACGCTGCTCAGTTTGAAAACCTGGATTGGTTAGTGAAGTATTTCCAAAACGACTTCCACATTCCCGCCGCAATCAATAAGGCAGATTTCATGGAAAAGGTGGGGCATTGGAGTCCCGAACGTAATCAGGACAACTACTGGGTGGACAGTGAAGGTTATTTTGAACCTTATCAACGCCACATTCCGGACGGACATTTTCATTTCGACCCAACAAAAGCGTATCTTCAGCCGATTCCTACTGAACAATTGGTGTTGAATCCTGACTTGAAACAAAATCCCGGCTGGGAAAAATAGTAATAGTTAAAGTTAAAAATTTAATGTAATATCCATACCTTTGTTTTTCCCTGTCTGTAGGGAGGGGGAAAAGCAAAGGTAAAAAACAGAAAATGAATATGAAGAAAAATGTAATTCAGACATTGATTAGCCTTACCGTCATCATCGGAATTTGTAGTTGCACTACCTCCCCAAAGAAAACAATACAAAAAGAGGAGGCCACAGGAAAATGGGTAAAATATGAAAATAATCCTGTCTTGGGTGGTGGCGATTTAGGTACGGTATTCGATATTTGTGTACTGAAAGATAGTGACTCTTATAAGATGTACAGTTCTTGGCGCCCCCAAAAAAGTATTGCATTGTCCACAAGTAAAGATGGAAAAAATTGGAGTGCGCCGCAAATAGTTTTGCCACCTGTTGAAGGCAGTAGTTGGGAGGCTGACATGAATCGTCCGGTTGTTGTTTACAAAGACGGACTGTATCACATGTGGTATACGGGACAAAATGACGGTAAGTCATGGATTGGATATGCTATAAGTAAAGACGGCTATAACTTTGAACGGCAAAGCAAAGAACCGGTCTTGTCAGCGGAACAGCCTTGGGAGAAAATTGCGGTCATGTGTCCTCATGTAATTTGGGATAAACACGAGAATATTTTTAAAATGTGGTATTCCGGAGGAGAACAATATGAACCCGATGCTATCGGTTATGCAACGAGTAAAGACGGGTTACATTGGACTAAATGGGACAAAAATCCGATATTTAAAGCCGATCCTGCACAAAGTTGGGAACAGCATAAGGTTACCGCATGTCAGGTGATAGAACGCGAAAATGATTATTTAATGTTTTATATCGGTTTCTATGACATTAATTTTGCGCAGATAGGAATGGCACGTTCCAAAGACGGAATCAATGATTGGGAAAGATACTCCGAAAACCCGATCATTTCTCCTACGGAAGGTGGGTGGGATGCCAGTGCCACTTACAAGCCATTTGCCATTCAAGAGAAAGACTGCTGGATGCTTTGGTACAATGGGCGGAATGAACATTTGGAACAGATTGGTTTGGCTATTTATGACAATCATGACTTAAATTTCTAAGCTATATGCAAATAAAGAAGTTATTTATAGCTTTAGGTATAGTTTTGCCCCTGCACATGCAGGGGCAAAACTTCCTCATTAAAGATGCTCCGGAAGTAATCGAGTCTTACGTCAATCAATTCAATCGTGAAGATAATGAATTGTATAAACAAGATATCCCTAACTGTGGTGCATCTGATTTTTTAAGAAAGAATATTCCATTTTTTGAGTGTCCGGATAAGGAGTTGGAGAAAACATATTATTTTCGATGGTGGACCTATAGAAAGCATATAAAGAAGACTCCTGACGGGTTCGTTATTACTGAATTCTTGCCGGATGTTCCTTGGGCCGGAAAGTATAATACCATCAGTTGTGCGGCTAACCATCATTTCTACGAGGGCCGGTGGCTGAGAAACGCTGAAATTTTATCTGATTATGCTTCTTTCTGGTTTTCTGGTAGCGGGAATCCGAGGCTATACAGCTTTGGGGCTGCAGACGCTATCTACAATTACTATTTAATTCACAATGATAAAATGCTACTGGCCGATTTGTATCCCAAGCTAAAAGATAACTTTGCAAAGTGGGAAGAAGAAAAGCGGGATTCGACTGGAATGTTCTGGCAGGTTGACGACAGGGATGGAATGGAGATGTCTGTTTCCGGACATTTGTCAGAAGGTGGACGTGGTTATCGCCCTACCATTAACAGCTATATGTACGGTGAGGCTGTTGCGTTGGCAAAAATAGCTTCAATAGTAGATCGTGACATGGAAGCCCGGACCTATCAGAAGAAGGCTGATAAGTTAAAAGGAATAATAAACCGGAGGCTATGGGATAAACAGGCTGATTTCTATAAGGTTATACCTCTAAATGGCAAGATGGAATTCTCTTATGCACGTGAACTTCTTGGATACATTCCCTGGTTCTATAATATACCGCCGGATAACTATTCCATAGCATGGAAACAACTATTTGATTCCAAGGGATTTGAAGCAGCCTATGGCCCAACTACTGTAGAACAGCGTTGCCCTGATTTCAAGATTTCATACGAAGGACACGAATGTCAATGGAATGGTCCCAGCTGGCCCTATTTGACTTCCATGACACTGGCAGCAATGGCTAACTATTTCAATAGTTATGATTCTCCCATCATCACTAAAAAAGATTATTTAAGTCTTTTGAACATATACAGTAATAGTCATCGTATTTTATCAGTCAATAACGATACGGTTTGTTGGATTGATGAAAATATCAATCCCTATACGGGAGACTGGATATCGAGGACTCGCCTGAAATCATGGAAAAACGGAACTTGGGATGATTCTAAAGGTGGTGTAGAAAGAGGGAAAGATTATAACCACTCTTCTTTTTGTAATTTGATTATTTCAGGATTAATGGGAGTTCGTCCGCAGGAAGATGGAAGTATTATCATAAACCCTCTTGTTCCTGATGGATGTTGGGACTACTTTTGCTTGGATAATGTATATTGCCAAGGCAAAACCATTACCATTATTTTTGATAAGAAAGGGAAAAAATATGGTAGGGGAAAAGGTTTTATAGTTTACGTGGACGATAAATGTTTATCTCATACGACAAGGGTGCAGAAAGTAGTAATCCGGTAATTTATTTATGTAACATTCAGGATACCCTTGGAGGCCATATATCAGCATTTACAAAATACCCTCATACCTTTCGTTTAACAGTGACAAAGGATGAGGGTATTTTATGAGAACAATTAATCCTTTTGCGTAATTCCTCTCCAGTCATCTGTTCGGAAAGGTGAAGCCGGAAGTCCTGCTCCATTATACAAATTGCAGACCGGATTATTGGCCCAAGCATATCGCACAGCAACCGGATAAGGTACCGCTTCAGGTGCACTGACTATAATTTTGTCTCCGTCTATCTCAGCTTTGGCCCAATGGAATTCATGATTGCGCCCGGCTATAGCAAAGCCTTTCAACTCCTTGCCATCGCTACTTTTCAATCCACCATCGGTATGATCAAAAGAAAGAATTATCTTATTTCCTACAATCTGATGGGAGCGATAGATCGGGCCGGAATAAGGCAGTTTTTCCCCATATGTTTTGGCACGGGCAATCAAAGCCAGTCGATGTCCTACGGTTTGTTTATCTTTAGGGTGAATGTCGTTGGCGTCACCTCTGTCTATTATTACAGCCATACCGGTATTGCCTACTGCCAATGCACGCATTTGTGCTTCACGAAGCTCTGCCCACTCTGATTCTGCCGGTTGGGAAACTTCATGCATAAAATTGGCCAGTTGCACAAAATAGAATGGAAAATCCTGTTTCCAATCCCGGCGCCAATTCTCTATTACCAATGGGAAAAGTTCCCGATACTGATAGGCTCTGGAAGAATTATTCTCACCCTGATACCAAATTGCTCCTCGAATACCATAAGATATCAGTGGATGAATCATTGCATTATAAAGGGAAGTCGGTAAATTGGGATCTACGGATCTGTCTACCGGAAGTGCCCCTACCTTATGAGTATCCGCAGCAACCTGATATTTCCAATTACCGGACAGACTAATCTGTTCATCATTTGTAGAGCGAAGATAAAGGTCTCCCCAAATGCCACAGTTACCACCTGTATCCAAGACTCGAATGGCTAATATTGCTTTTCCAGCCTTTACCATTTTTTCCGGAATGATGTATTTGCGTTGAAGAGTCGGCCCATCTGTACGGCCTATTTCTATTCCATTCCAATAAGTAATATCATTATCATCAATAGCCCCCAGGGATAGTTGTACATCTTTACCTGCCCAACTAGCGGGAATTTCGATTTCTTTTCTAACCCACATAACTCCATCAAAGCCGGCCAATTGTGGACCCACTTCACCCGGGAAATTCATACTTTCCCAATCTTTGTCATCTAATGATGCAGCAGCTCTTACCGGTTTTCCTTCAGCAAAACCTTCGTCCACACGGTTATTCCAGGCAGTGAGCTCCTTTAAATATTCTGCTTTGAGTATTTTCTTATCACCCGGCATCTTCTGAATGGACTCCACTGTTTTCACAAATTCCGGCATCTCCTTCAAGACTTCTCCACTTATCCAGGATTCAACGTTTGTGCCTCCCCAAGAAGTATGTATCAAGCCAACCGGAACATTTTGTTTCTCTGAGATTTCTCTGCCAAAGAAATAAGCCGTAGCAGAAAACTCAGGGATGGTTATCGGTGAACAAACCTGCCAACTGTCATTGCGGACTTTTATATTCGTTTCCGGTTGGGTACTGTTGATTTGTTCTATTTGCAGGAGTCGTATATTAGAGTGTCCGGCTTCTGCAATTTCTTTCTGGTAATTTGTAATCTTTCCCCATCCCCCTAATGGCATTTCCATATTCGATTGTCCCGAACATATCCATACTTCGCCAATCATCACATTTTTTAAATTTACTTTCTTACCATCTGTCAAGGCAATCTCGTATGGTCCTCCGGCAACAGGCGTGTGAACAGTTACTTTCCATTTTCCTGCTTTATCAGCCTGAACCGCATACGTCTTCCCATCCCATGAGGTGGTTACTTTTACAGTTTTCATAGGCTGCGCTTCACCCCAAATGGGAGCATTGGTTTGTTGCTGCAACACCATATTATCAGAGAAAATAGGTGGCAGCACAATTTTTGCAAATGCTGTACCTGACAAGATCAGTAAAATTACAACTAGCATACATTTGTTTTTCATACCCTTTAGTTTTTACTTTGATATACACATTATTTTAGTTTTATTCATTTGTACAAAGATAGAAATCTATACTTAAAAACGCACCCAAATACATGACATTAAAGTATATAGAACCCATAATGACATAAATGGATACATATATGTCACAAATGCAGAACAGAATATTCTATTTATGTGCTAATTTTGCAAACAATAAAACTTTAAAACACATCATTTAGTATGAAAAAACAATTACTGCTGCTATTAATTTTCAGTATTTCTTTGTATGTTCAGGGACAGAACATACATAAGCTGGCTTCGCCGGATGGGAATATTCAGATTTCAGTGAATCTTTCAGATAAAATCTACTACGATGTCATTTGCCGGAATGAGACATTGTTAAAGCAGTGTCACCTTGCAATGGAAATCGGTGACCAGGAATTGGGAACGAATCCTAAAATGACTAAAGTAAGCCATAAGAATATAGACGAGTCTTTAAAGCCTGTTATTCCATTGAAATTTTCGTCTGTAAGTAATCGGTACAACCAACTTCTTCTAGACTTCAAAGGAGGTTATTCCGTAGAGTTTCGTGCCTTCAATGACGGAATTGCCTACCGTTTTATAACCAATAAAAAAGGAATGATCAATGTGAAGAATGAGACCCTCCAAGTGAACTTCCCTGATAATTATTTGCTACACATGCAACAGTCCGGAAGTTTTAAAACGGCTTATGAAGAAGAATATACCCATTTGTATAGCAAAGAATGGAAATCATCTGCCTCAATGGCTTTATTGCCAATTCTGATTGATACTCAAAAAGGAAGTAAGATATTAATCAGTGAAACATCACTAACCGATTATCCGGCTGTTTTTCTGAAAAGTAATGGCAGCAATGGTATGGTTTCTGTATTTCCCAAAGTACCTCTTGAATTTGGAGAAGACGGTGATCGGAGTGTCAAAATACTGAAAGAAGCCGACTATATAGCACAAACCAGTGGAAAGCGTAATTTCCCTTGGCGCTATTTTGTCATTAGTACAGAAGATAGCCAACTCATTGAGAATACGATGTCTTATAGATTGGCCGAAAAGAACATATTGGAAGATACTTCCTGGATTAAGCCCGGATTGGCAAGCTGGGAATGGTGGAACGGTGCTACTCCCTACGGACCGGATGTTAATTTTGTAGCAGGATGCAATCTCGATACTTACAAATATTTTATTGATTTTGCTGCTAATTATGGTATACCATATATTATTATGGACGAGGGCTGGGCTATGAGTACCCGTGATCCCTATACACCAAATCCTGCGGTAGATGTGCATGAACTCATTCGTTATGGCAAAGAAAAAAATGTAGGCATTGTGCTTTGGTTGACATGGCTCACTGTAGAAAACAATTTCGGGCTGTTTGAGACTTTCGAGAAATGGGGTGTGAAGGGAGTCAAAATCGACTTCATGGACAGAAGTGACCAGTGGATGGTGAATTATTATGAAAGAGTAGCCCGAGAGGCTGCCAAGCACCATCTGTTTGTCGATTTTCATGGGGCATTTAAGCCTGCCGGATTGGAATATAAGTATCCGAATGTATTGTCTTATGAGGGCGTAAGAGGAATGGAACAAATGGGTGGATGTCGACCGGACAACAGCATATATTTGCCTTTTATGAGAAATGCGGTTGGTGCAATGGACTATACGCCGGGTGCCATGCTTAGTATGCAACCGGAAATTTATTGTTCCGAACGTCCTAATTCAGCCAGTATAGGTACACGAGCTTACCAAATGGCTTTATTTGTTATTTTCGAAAGTGGGTTGCAGATGATGGCGGACAATCCTACACTTTACTATCGTAATGACGAATGTACCCGATATATTACTCAAGTCCCGCAGACATGGGATGAAACCATTGCTTTGAAAGCTAAGGCTGGGGAATATGTGATTGTGGCAAAACGTAAAGGAGATAAGTGGTATATCGGTGGCATGACTAACAACCGACAGCAAGAGAGAACCTTTGAATTGGATTTTGACTTCCTGAAAGAAGGACAATCTTATCGGATGACTTCTTTTGAGGATGGGGTTAATGCTAACCGACAAGCTATGGATTACAGAAAAAAAGAATATACTCTTAAAAAAGGAGATAAAATAATAGTGCGTCTGGCACGTAACGGAGGATTTGCCTCTGTCATTGAGTGATAATCCTATCTCGATCTTTATCCAATCCGGACTGGTTGCATCATTTCTCTCCTTTCATATTGCTTTGCAGGGAGAAGTTGTGGAGCAAGTCCGGATTCGGATACTATTTTGATAGAAATGACAATCTCTTCGGGAGAAAACATTTATCATGCACTTGAGAATTATTTGTCCGGCATGTATTATCTTTGTGAACCCACTAATGCATTATATCTAACATGAAATACATTTATCGAACATACTTGTCACTACTGTATTTTCTTTGCTTACTATTTTGCCTGCCTTTGGAGGTTCATGCATACAGTTTGAGACAATTTTCCAATAGAGCTGGTCTTTCAAATAGTGCTATTCTCTCTCTTTATCAGGATGATCGGGGCATCATTTGGATCGGCTCTTGCGATGGCATGAATATCTTTGATGGAACCGACATACATTTGTATACCTCAATAAACTCTTCCAAAACCTTACTTTCCGGAAACTTGATAAATCAAATCATCGAATCGGAGAAGGATATATTATGGGTGCAGACTAATTATGGATTGAATCGCTTAGATACCAAGCAACAGACCAGTCAGAGTTTCACTGAATTCAAAGGGCAATACTTTATGGCTAACAATAAGGATGACATGCTTTTTATTCTGAAAGATGATGGCTATCTTTATTATTATCAGCGAGAAGCACAATCTTTCAATAGATTGGAAATTCCCAATCTTGAATTTAGCCATGTACTCTCTATGACTGTAGATTCAAACGATATTTTATGGATATTTACCTCCAATGAAGAGACTCAAAGTTATCGTATTGAGAATACAAAACAGGGGCTGACATTAACCCGTAAGAATCTTTTTACGCATTCGTGTAAATTATACCATGCCTTTGCCGAGAAAGATATGGCTTACTTTATTGACGAAACCTACGCTCTTTACGAATATGATTTTAATAACCGGCAAGCATACTATATAGCTGACCTAAGAGGTCAGATTGAAGTGCATGGGGAAGTATCTTCCATCATCAAGCAAAAAAACGATTACTACATCGGTTTCAAAAACAGTGGTCTCATTGTTCTAAAATATATGTCCTCTCAAAAGATGAAATATCAGATACAGAAAACAGAAATACATTCCGGTATTTTCTGTCTGATGAAAGATAAATTTCAAGATATTGTATGGATAGGAACAGACGGACAAGGTGTATACATGTATTATAATGACACCTTTTCTATTACCAATACTCTTTTAGACACTCCTGTATATCAAATAAGTAATCCGGTTAGGGCTCTTTACTACGATCAGGAGCAAACGCTTTGGATAGGAACCAAAGGAAGTGGGATACTCCGCATTAAAAAGTATACTCCGGATAACAGTATGCCTATGTCGTCTGATCGGATTACACCATATAATAGTGCGCTGGCAGATAATTCCGTCTATTGTTTTGCTCCCGGATACAAAGATAAATTGTGGATTGGAACCGAAAATGGAATTAATTATTATTCGTACTTAAGCAGGCTATTAAAAGAACTGCCTATCATTGCCAATGGAGAAAAAGTGAAGTATGTGCATTCTATAAAACAACCGAATGATACGACCTTATGGGTATCTACGGTAGGTGAAGGCATTGTAAAAGTTATCTTTGATGCTTCTACTGCTACTCCTACTGTAAAATCTGCTTCCCGTACTGTCATTGATAACGGGCGTATGGCTTCGAACTATTTCTTTACTTCTTACCAGGAAAACGACTCCATACTTTGGTTTGGCAATCGTGGTTGCGGTGCATACCGCATGAATGTAGAGACAGGGGAAATGATTCCGCATCGTTTTGACAGTATTGTAAGCAGTCAGACAGCTAACGACATTTTTGCTATTTACAAAAACGCAAAAGGTTATTGGTTAGGAACTAGCTCGGGGTTGTTGCATCTTGAACAAGATGATTCCTTATATACGAAAGCGGACTTATTTTTAAATAATACTGTACACGGAGTTTTAGAGGACCACCAAGGCGATCTTTGGTTGAGTACCAACCAGGGATTGATACGCTTCAACCCCGAGACTCGTACAGAGCAAACCTATAACAGTGGAAATGGATTGGAAATCACCGAGTTCAGTGATGGTGCTTTCTATAAAGATGTCGTTTCGGAAACACTGTTTTTTGGAGGTACAAATGGTTTTATTTCCATTCAGACAAATGACTGTATCACCGAAGAGTATATGCCGCAAATCACCCTGAAAGGACTGTCTATCTTTGGCAAAGAACACAATATTCATAAGTTTCTTTATGAAAAGGAAGGTAAAACAATCCTTCAACTGGATTACAGTCAAAACTTCTTTCAGCTAAATTTTATGGCTATTGATTACATCAATGGCAACAACTATTCTTTTTATTATAAGCTTGAAGAAATGAGCAACCAATGGATAGAAAACGGAACATCCACCAGCGCTATTTTCTCTAATCTTGCTCCGGGTGAATATTCTTTATTAGTAAAATACAAAAACAATATAAACGGGCAAGAAAGCCAAACACAATCCGTCATTATCCGTATCACTCCGCCGTGGTATCTCAGTCCGCTGGCTTATATGGTATATTTCATTCTATTTGCACTGCTGTGCACTGCAGGGATATATAGGCTCATTTATATATACCGTTGCAAACAACACCGTATGTTGGATAAGATGAACCGGGAGAAGAAAGAAGAAATCTACGAATCAAAATTGCGTTTTTTCACTAATATCACTCATGAATTCTGTACGCCACTGACCTTGATTTATGGTCCTTGTGAGAAGATACTTGCCAATCCGGAGATTGACGCATACACTCAGAAGTATGCAAAGATGATACAACAAAATACTGAAAAACTGAATAATCTGATTTTAGAGTTACTTGAATTTCGCAGATTGGAAACCGGCAATAAAGTACTTTCTATTCAACAGTTATCCGTGTCGGAAAAGGTTAGAAGCATAGCGGAATCTTTCGAAGAACTGGCTGAAAATAAAGAAATGAATTATCAGTTGCATATTTCTCCGGACATTGAATGGAATACGGATATCAGTTGCTTTAATAAGATTGTCAGCAATTTAATATCCAACGCTTTTAAGTACACGCCTGACAAAGGAATTATCACAATAGAGTTGAAAGTGGAAAACCAGTCGTTAATTTTTTGTATATCCAATTCTGGAAAAGGGATAGCCAAAGAAAATTTATCCAAAATATTCGATCGTTATAAAATATTGGATTCTGTTGAGATGAACGGTAAGAATTCTCGTACAGGACTTGGATTAGCTATTTGTAAGAGCATGATTACGCAGTTGAATGGGGAAATCAGCGTAAATAGTGTTCTCTATGAAATGACAACATTCACCGTTACCTTGCCCAATCTTCCCATAACTGAACGGGAAACTACACAAACTACTTATGAAACCGGACTATTACATACGGCTACGGAGGAACCTATTGTTTTAGAAAAGACTGCCATAGAGTTTGATACGGGTAAACGGACCATCATGGTTATTGATGATGATAATTCCATGTTATGGTTCGTTTCAGAACTTTTTGCAGACAAATACAATGTGTGCTCTTTGGATAATGCAAAAGATGCATTGAGCAGTCTGGAGCAGAAGCAACCCGACTTAATTATTTCAGACGTCATGATGCCCGGTATCGATGGACTGTCGTTTGCTCAGAAGATAAAGCAACACAAATTATGGAGTCACATTCCACTGATCCTCCTTTCCGCCCTACATCACGAAGAAGATCAGGTAAAGGGCATCGAGTCAGGAGCAGAAGCCTATGTTACCAAACCTTTTAACGTGAAGTATCTGGAGAAAATCGTTTATCGTCTCATCAAACGGGAGGCAGACTTGAAAGAATATTATAGCTCTATTTTCAGTTCCTTCACTATGGAACATGGCAATTGTATACATAAAGAAGATCAGGAGTTCCTGGATAAAATGCTCGAGATTATAGAGAAGAATATTGCAAATCCCGATTTACAAGTGGAATTGCTAAGTAGTGAGATGGGGTATAGTACCCGCCAGTTCTACCGGAAACTAAAACCGATAACCGAACAGTCTCCTGCTGATATCATTAAGGAATACCGTCTAACAATGGCAGAACGACTGTTAATAGCCAAGAATCTTACTATTGAAGAGATTATGGACCAGACCGGATTCAACAACCGCGGAACATTCTATAAACTGTTCTCGAAAAGGTATGGCATGCCTCCGCGACAGTATAGAGAGCAACAAAAGGAAAATGTAAAGAAGGAGAAGATATCGGGCATATCAGACGAATAGGGCGTCTGAAACTTGTATAACTTATTATTGGGGCTATACTGCATTATTCTTTCTGAAATTTGTGGGGCTGCAACCTCTGTATTTTTTAAATAGTTTATTTAAATGGCTTTCATCGGTGAAGCCTAATTCTGCTACAATCTCACTGATTCTCATTTCACTATGCAATAATCTGTTTTCTACCAGTTTCAGTTTATAATTCAGTATGTACTGTTGCATTGTTTCGTTTGTGTGTTTTTTAAAGTAACGTCCCAAATAATTCTCTGAAATGCCGAAATGTTGACTGATAGCTTTCGTTTTGATTTTCTCGGATTGATAAATGTAGGTCTGGATATATTGCAGTATACCGAGTGATTTCTCTTCGGAGCATTCATTGACTTGTTCAGGCAGAAACATGGCGATATTGCGTGCAACGACTATTATTATGGTGTTTATCAGTTGCGTTATGATTTCTTTGCTATATAAGTTTCTATTGACGTATTCCCTGATGATGGCTTCAATCATAGGTTTTACGAGTAGTTTGTCTGTTCGATTTCGTAAAATACAGCCAGGTTGGTGGTTGGCATGCTGTAAGATAAATTCTAATCGTTTTATGTTTTCTGTACCGAAAACAGCGGAATGAATGTAGATATCATTGAACTTAATATTGATAAACTTAGTAGTGGAATGTATTTCAAATGAATGTGAGTCTCCGGGAGTTATCATAAATAGGTGTCCGTCGTGATAAGAAAATTTATTATTGTTAATCCATTGGATACCTGTACCCGATAAGATGTAAACCAACTCAAAAAAAGTATGGTCGTGTTCTTTTAGCATTGACTCGTCAAACTCACTGAAACTAATCTCAAACGGTTGATGTAAGTTTTCTCTTTTCATAAGACAAATATAGTCTAAAAAACGTAATTTTACCGATATAACGAAAAGTAATACATAATAATAGATCTGGAAATGGTATAACTTTGCTTTAAATATAAAAAATTGATAGGATATGAACTTTTTAGAACTTACAAAAAAACGTTTCTCGGTGAGAAATTATAAGTCAGACAGGGTCGAACAGGATAAAATCGACTATATCATTGAATGTGCCCGTTTAGCTCCTTCTGCAGTTAATTATCAGCCTTGGCATTTCATGGTGGTAGTCAGTGAAGAACAAAAACAGAATTTACGGCAATGTTATAATAGAGAATGGTTCGCACGGGCACCGGTATACATTGTTGTTTGTGCCGATAAATCGATAGCATGGGTACGTAAATCCGATAACAAAAATCATGCGGATATCGATGCTGCTATTGCTACAGAGCATATCTGTTTAGCCGCAGCCGAAATAGGGCTGGGAAGTTGTTGGGTGTGCAACTTTGATCCGGAATTGTTTAAAGCTAATTTCGGGCTGTCGTCCGAAAGATATCCGGTAGCTATTGTATCATTGGGATATATCCAAGAGCAACCTGATCACTTTACTACCCGAAAGGACAAGGATGAAATTGTTACTTTCTTATAAATCCGCATGGGAGGGAACGAATGAAAACAGAGATGGAGAAATGCTTGGCTGGTGAATGGTATGATTGCCATGCTCCGGTTTTTCTAGAACTAAAAGGAAAAACTCACCGTTTGTTGATGAGATACAATTCACTGTCTTATGAACAAAAAGAAGAAAAATATGCGATTCTGAAAGAAATGTTCGGTAGTATCGGAACAGAGGTTTCCGTAGGACATTCTTTTCTCTGCGATTATGGATGTAATATTCATATTGGTGATAATGTTACGGTAAATATGGGCTGTGTGTTTGTCGATTGCAATAAGATTACAGTTGGTAATAATGTACTGATTGCTCCTAATGTCCAGATTTATACGGCAGCGCATCCCGTTGATTTGAATGAACGGTTAACACCTGTTGAGGCACCGGAGGGAGTTCGATATGTCCGTCATACATTTGCCCTTCCAGTCACTGTTGAAGATGGTTGCTGGATCGGTGGTGGAGTTATTATATTGCCCGGGGTTACTATTGGTAAGGGAAGTGTTATTGGTGCCGGAAGTGTTGTTACCACAAATGTTCCTGCAAACAGTCTGGCTGTTGGAAACCCATGTAGGGTGATTCGTCAAATCAATAAATCTGAAAATTATGATCCGGCTGGTAGCTTTTGATCTGGATGGTACGATAGGAGATACTATTCCGCTATGTTTAGCAGCATTCAGAGAGGCGACTACTCCTTATGTAGATCATGAATTATCAGATGACGAGATAGCGCGGACCTTCGGATTAAATGAAGAAGGTATGATCAATCAAGTGGTTTCCGGTGATAGTCGGGAGAAGGCATTAAATGATTTCTATGTAATTTATGAAGAAATGCATGCCATTTTATGTCCCAAGCCATTTGAAGGGATGAAAACATTGATCGGGCAATTACATGAAAGAAATGTAATAGTAGTTCTTATTACGGGGAAAGGTATAAGAAGTTGTGATATTACATTGAAACAATTTGGTATGGATGGGTGTTTTGACCGAATAGAAACCGGCTCTTCTGAAAAGAACAGAAAATCAGAAGCAATGAAGGCCATATCATTATATTATGGCTTTAAGTCGAATGAAATGATATATGTAGGAGATGCGGTTTCTGATATCGAGGCATGCAATTCCGTAAAGATACAGTGTTTGTCAGCGGCATGGGCTGCATCGACAGACTGTGAGCAGTTAGAAAAATATAATTCCGGTTATGTCTTTAGTTCAGTTCGGTTATTACGGGATTTTCTACTTTGTTGAAGTACTAGTTTGAACCATAAAAAGGTTACTAATATAGTTTGTGGAGATAAATAAAAAACGTTGCGAATCATCTTTCGCAACGTTTTTTATTTTGAAGTGGTGCCACCAGCAACCGAAAATCGGTTTGTATAGCACTATTTCTCAATAAGTTATATCTTTATTACGATGTTAGTCCCTTGAATAAGGTTTTCACAACTTTGCACCGTTCAACACAATTTTGTGTTTCAGGTTCGATTTCTGCGTGCAAAGGTAGGCATTTATTTGGAATTATCAATATCTCCAAGAAGTTTTTTTAGCCTTTAGTATATTTTCAAATGCTACATTATCTTTTGTAGAAACGAAAACAAGAATGTATTCTATTGAAAAATAGAAGTTTAACAGAATGGTATATAAAAAGGGTCACTATATAGAAACGAGTGAAATTTTCTAATTTGCTTTGTTTTTCCATTGTTTCAATACACTACTGCAAAAATCGTTATTTTCTTTAATTATGGAATATAACATGTTGTATATCTTTAGATTTTCGTGTATTTTTGTCATAGCAAATTAGGAGTTATGCCCGAAAGTATCTCACAATTCTATAAGAGAATCCAGCGTTATGACCCTCAGTTGGGTACAACCTATTCTAAAGAGAGAGCATATTTCAATGTTCTTTCCCGTCAGTGTAATTTTGGAACGGTACAATTCAGTTACAGAGATTTCTATAAAGTCACATTGATTATCGGTGTGGGTAAACTATATTATGCAGACAAATGGATTTTAGTAAATCGTCCGGCTTTGTTATTTTCTAATCCTTTAGTCCCTTATGCGTGGGAATCAATCAGTGAAGAACAGCAAGGAATGTTTTGTATATTTAATGAGCAATTTGTACAATCTGAAGAAAAAAACGGTTCTTTAGCCAATAGCCCATTATTCAAAGTAACAGGTGATAAAGTTTTTTTCTTGGACGATACACAAATCACCGAAGTATTGGATATTTACATTAAAATGCAGGAAGAAAACAAGTCTGATTATGCAAACAAATATGACGTTTTACGTTGTTATCTGCATTTATTGATACATATAGCTTTAAAAATGCAGGAATCAAATAAATATGAATCATATCCGAGTGCTTCGCAACGTATTACAGAATTATTTATAGAATTATTGGATAGGCAATTTCCTGTTAATTATCCACATTCAGTATTGAACTTACGTACTCCTGCTGATTATGCAAACCGCTTATCTATACACGTTAATCATTTAAATAAAGTGGTAAAAGATACTACTGGAAAAACTACCTCTACAATGATTGCGGAAAGAATAATTAAAGAATGTACCCAGTATTTATTACATAGTAATCTTTCTATTTCAGAAATTGCTTATAGCTTGGGATTTGAAAACATAGGCTATTTCAGTAAATTCTATCGTAAGCACACAGGGAGTTCTCCAAGCAAAATTAGGAAACGATAATTATTTGATTTGTGCAAATGATACTTTGAATAGTGTTAATCAGCCATATTTCCATTACCTAATTTTGTACCGACTAAAAAATAGAAATAATGAAGTACAGAAAATTAGGAAAAACAGAAGTAAACCTATCCGCTATCGGATTGGGTTGTATGGGAATGAGTGCTGCGTATGGAGTAGCCGATGAAAAAGAAAGCCTTAAGACATTGCATCGTGCTGTAGAACTTGGCATTAATTTTTGGGATACTGCGGATGTATATGGTAATGGTGCTAATGAAGAATTGCTGTCCAAAGTATTGGCAGAAAAAAGAAATCAGATTTTCATTGCGACAAAATTCGGTTTCCGCTTACGCAATAGTCAAGGCAACGTGTTCGCAGGTAGTGAGAGTTATGTAGATGCTTCTCCTAAATATGTAAGACAAGCGGTAGAAAAAAGTCTAAAAAGATTGAATATTGAAACGATAGATTTATATTATGCACATCGGGTTGACCCGACAATACCAGTTGAAGAGACCGTAGATGCTATGGCAAGGTTAGTAAAAGAGGGGAAAGTTCGCTATTTAGGATTGAGCGAATGTTCTGCAGAATCATTGCGGAGAGCATGTGCAATTCATCCTATATCTGCTGTAGAAAGTGAATATTCTTTATTGACCCGTGATGTAGAAAAAGAAATTTTACCTTTGACCAAAGAGTTAGGAGCAACTTTAGTTCCCTTTTCACCATTGGGTAGAGGATTGGTTACAAATACTATTAATGTAAACACATTGAGCGAAAATGACTTTCGTAAACATTTGCCACGTTATAGCGGTATATATTGGGAGAACAACCAAAAATTAGCTGTCGAATTTTCAGAAATAGCAGAGAGTAAAGGAATAACTCCTGCACAACTGGCTTTAGCTTGGATTTTGGCGCAGAGTGAAAATATAATTCCTATTCCGGGTACTAAACGAATTAAGTATTTGGAAGAAAATATAAAAGCTGTAGATGTGAATCTATCAACAGAAGATATTAATAGTATACGCATACTTTTAAAGAAATATCCTAATATTGGTGACAGATACAATGAATATGATTTTCAGTTTGTGAATAAATAATTTGTTTAAAAAGGAAGTTCTACCAACATCGTAGAACTTCTGCCTATAAATCTTATAATGAATAATTTGTTACAACAGAGATTTTTCCGTTTATTATCGGAATACTCACAGCGTAAAGTTTCTGTTTCGGAGTTTGCAGAAGCTATTAAGGAATTGGCTATCTATATAGCTGATTTCAGTATAACAGAACAGGATTATAGTGTTTTACTACGCTATTTTTCCTTTGGCTTACACCGACTAAAATCATACCGTGTATGGTTTGAAGGGGAAAAAAATACCCTATTTGTGTCTAATTGATGAAGCTATAGCACTTTTAAACACCGAGATACACCTTATAGAATGGCGTATCAAATACCCGGAATTACTTGGAAAACAGGGCGGAAAATCTCCTTTTTCCTCTCTATACTTAGCTGATAGGACGGCTCTTATCAATATCATGGAAATAGTCAGCGGTTTGTTCCTTTCTCAAAAGATTGTGTACCAAAATGGCAAACCTGTTTATTTGGTGGACTTGACAAAAGCCTTTGAATGGCTGTTCAATATCAAGATAGGCGACTGTTACCAAAAGCATGAGGACGTGATAAAGCGAAAGCCGGGCAAACTGACCGAGTTTCTTAATGGACTGGCAGAGCTTACCAAAAAGGAACATGACAAAAAAGGATATAGATAATCAACGACTTATGATTTATTTATGGGGGATTCCATTAGTTCTCCCGTAATTTCTTTACGCTTGTTTTCTGAACTTTGCTTCATCAATCGATTGACAGATAATAATGTATAATCAGAAAAATGAAGCAATCATGTATATAGACAATGACGATTTCAGCGTATGGATGCAGAAGCTGTACGCTAAACTGGAAGAACTCTGCAAGGATGTGCGGGTACTGCGCAATGCCGACAGGGTGCTGCCCGAAGATGACAACCTGCTGGATAATCAGGACTTGTGCCTGTTGTTCAAAGTGAGTATCAAGACCCTGCAACGCTACCGGGCTATCGGTGCGTTACCATACTTCACAATCAGCGGAAAAGTGTATTACAAGGCTTCCGATGTCCGGGAGTTTATCAAAGAACGGTTCAGTGTTACCACACTACGTCAGTTTGAGAAAGAACACAGTACAAAGGAAAAGAAGTAAATGTGAAAGCTGGTGCAAAACAGGAAGATAGTTTAGATTTCATATTCATCAATATAGAGTTCTTGAATAATTTCAAGAACTTTTTTCTCTATTTTCCTTTATTTTGCCATTTTGAAATTAGCAACTAAAAGAATTTAATATGATACGCAAATTAACGAAAGAAGAATATCCCAATGCTGCTGATTTATCTTATCAAGTATGTATGGAGTGTAGTCTCAACGACTTCACTAAAGAGGGAATTGAAACCTTTAAAAGTTTTATATTTAACATATCATTAATGAATGAACTTGATTTATACGGAGCTTTTGACAACCAGTTATTGATAGGAGTTATCGGTGTCAATAGAAAAAAGCAGCATATATCACTCTTTTTTATCCGGCAAGAATATCATCGGCAAGGGTTAGGAAAATCTCTTTTCTACTACATGATTGAGGATTGTAATCTTACTGAAATAACGGTTAATTCATCAACCTATGGAGAGCCATTTTATAAGTCTTTAGGATTTAAAAAAGTTGGTAAAAAAGGCGAAATCGTTGAAGTTAGTGACGCATATGGCCGTAACGTGTTGATCAAGAAAGGCCTCGGCCTTGAAGGTACAGCAACTAACGTAAATAATGCGAAACAAAAGCAAGAATCCATCGCTCACAATAAAGCTGTTGCCAATGAC
>OHLL01000344.1_pt1 | contig 21790 bp, 23 predicted proteins | sample 1569031 | NCBI WGS metagenome assembly OHLL01 (sample SAMEA3879606, study PRJEB24766) | human gut metagenome | biome: human-associated habitat; feature: feces | place: USA | collected 1985/1987 | reverse complement strand
TTGTTAATTTCAAAACTGAAAGTTAAATGAAATTAGAAAAAGTTATTGACACAAACTTCTAAAACAGATATAATTCTTTTTGTTACGAAGACAGTGTCTTCGATACCTACAAGGTGGTGGGTATGGTGAAGCGGTTAACACGGCGGATTGTGGCTCCGTTATGCGTGGGTTCGACCCCCACCACTCGCCCCATTTTTTTTACACAAATCTATACGGTTTGCAGGATAGGATCCATTTTCCATAATGGGGGTATAGCCAAGCGGTAAGGCAACGGACTTTGACTCCGTTATCGGTGGTTCGACTCCACCTACCCCTGCCAATATATCGCGCGGACAGCCGCGTTTTTTTATTGGTATTTTTAAACGGTGCTGTACCGTAGACACGCATTTTTGTATGTGTATCTGTCTGTGGACTGCAGATTTCATGGTTTAAATTTATGCGAGAGTTTTTACATATTAATGATTACTGCATCTTTCTATCATGAAGGGAAGGCAGATTAATTTCTATTGATTATGAGATGAATATATATAAAGAAAATCATTGTTTTTTCTGATGGTTGTGATAAAATAAAATTCGATTCATCCCGGATGCGGACAGACACCCGCCGGGGGGATGAAAGGAGATTGGAAGAATGAGCAGCTCAGTACAGTTTTATTTGGCGATTTTTATTTTTCTCATGACTTATGCGGGCATTATGTCAGAGAAAATACATCGTACGATTTGTGCTCTTGCCGGCGGCGGCGCTATGATTTACCTTGGTCTCGTTACGCAGGAGCAGGCGATTACAGAATTTATCGATTTCAATACACTGGGACTTTTGACGGGGATGATGATTTTGATTTCCGTTGTGAAGCAATCCGGTTTCTTTCAGGTACTTGCGTTGTGGGCGCTGAAGAAATCAAAGGGATCTCCGCGGGAGCTGCTGATTTTGCTTTCTATCGTCACGGCGGTGGGGGCGGCGCTCATTGATTCTGTCACGGCGGCACTCCTGATCGCGCCCATGACGATTTCCCTGTGCCGCATGCTCCGTATGTCTCCCGTGCCTATTCTGATTTCTGAAATATTGATGTGCAACATAGGCGGTACGGCACTTATGATCGGGAATCCGCCAAACGTCATGATCGGTTCCGCGACACACCTGGATTTCAATGACTTCCTTATAAATCTGGCTCCGGTCGTTGTCATTACGGTCATTGTTATCCTGATTGCGGTTCTTCTCATTTTCAAGAATGATTTTTCCAGTGTCCGTATGAGCGCGAAAGAGCTGGAAAAAATTGATATTATGTCCGGCGTGGAAGACAAATCTATTTTCAGCCGTTCGCTTATGGTTCTTGCGTTTACGGTCCTCGGCTTCGTTGTCCATTCCCATTTCGGTCTGGAATCGGCAACGGTCGCCATGACGGGCGGTATGGCGGCACTGCTCTTCTGTGGTATCAATCCGGAAGATGCTCTTAAAGAGGTGGATCTGGACACACTCATGTTCTTCATGGGGCTCTTCATTCTGGTGGGGGGCATGGAAAATGCCGGCGTCATTACGGCAATTGCGGAAAAGGGTATCGAAATGGTGGACGGCGACAGCCACCTGATTACCTTCCTCATTTTGCTTCTTTCCGGTGTAGCTTCCGCTTTCGTTGACAATATTCCTTTCACGGCGACAATGATTCCTCTGATCCAGGATATGCAGTCTCTCATGAATCTGCCCCATGCGGATTATATGTGGTGGGCGCTTGCGACCGGTGCGTGCTTCGGCGGCAACGGTACTATGATTGGTGCTTCACCGAATGTGATCATGGTGGCTATCGCGGCAAAAGAAGGGTTCAATATCAGCTTTACCGCTTTTATGAAATGGTGCTTTCCGCTGATGCTTCTGTCTCTTTTTGTGGCAGGGTGTTACCTTGAGACACGGTACTTCATTTTCGGTATGTAAATAAATAAAATAATATAATAGAGTAGAAAGCGCTTTTCTTCGGAGAAGCGTTTTTTCTGTTGTAAAAGACGGCCTTAATGAAATATTTAATATACGCTTATTGCTTTTCTTTTGTGTGGAATTGGCCGAATTAAGATAAATGAATAAAATGGGAATTTTATGTGTATGTCCATTCCGCAAATAAGATGGTTTTGCGAACCTTTTCTATTTGACTTTTTTGTATTAGTGGTATACTATAATTTCTGATGTAAAGAATATAGTATACGTTTTTACATATCATTCATTGACTAAGGAGGGTCATTATGGACGCAAGAGAAAATGCTTATGTACTGTGGTTTGATGAGCTGCGCCGCGCGGACGTGGGACTGGTAGGAGGGAAATCCTCTTCTCTGGGGGAACTGACTTCTTCCGTGGATGTGCCTGTTCCGTACGGATATGCGACAACAGCCAGCGCATACCGCTATTTCATGGAAAAGACGGGACAGAATAAGAAAATCCATAAGATGCTTCAGGAACTGCAGGATGTGGAAGATTCCGTAGAGCTCCATGAAGTCTGTACAAAAATCCGTGAAAGCATCTGCTCTGCCACTATGCCGGAAGACCTTGCCGAACAGATTGGAAAGGCTTATGAAGAACTTGCCGAAAAGGTGGGTGAAAAGAATCCTTTCGTCGCCGTCCGCTCCTCTGCTACCGCGGAAGATTTGCCGGATGCTTCTTTTGCCGGGCAGCAGGATACATACCTGAACGTCACCGGGCGGGATATGGTTATCCGGAAAGTAAAGGAATGCTATGCGTCCACTTTCACCGACCGTGCCGTTTATTACCGTGCGAAGAAAAACTTTGACCATGAAAATGTGGCGCTTTCCGCCGCCGTCCAGATGATGGCTGATGCGAAAGCGGCAGGTGTCATGTTCACCGTCAACCTGGCGACCGGCGCTGACGACAGCATCATGATCGAAGGCTCCTGGGGGCTTGGCGAATACATCGTGCAGGGTACCGTAACACCCGATAATTTTGTTGTGGATAAAGATTCTCTTACCATTACTTCCCGCCGCATCAATGAAAAATCCATCGAACTGATCCGCAAAGAAGGCGGCGATGTGGAAGAAAGAAAAGTGGAACCGGAACGTGCCAAAGCGCAGGTTATAAGCGATGAACAGATTGCCCAGCTGGCCGATTACGCGAAACGTATTGAAAAACATTACGGCTGCTATATGGATATGGAATGGGCTGTCGACCATAAAGACCGCCTTTGGATTCTCCAGGCACGCCCTGAAACAGTCTGGTCCAAGAAAAATAAAGAAAAGAAATCGGAGGAAGAAACAGTCATGACAACTGATCACAACGTACTTGTAAAAGGACTTCCCGCATCCCCGGGCATGGCGGCAGGCAAATGCCATGTCATCACCGATCCGAAAGACATTGATACCTTTAAAGAAGGCGAAGTTCTTGTCACCACCATGACGTCTCCCGACTGGGTACCCGCTATGAAGAAGGCAGTCGCTATCGTGACTGATGCCGGCGGTATGACCTGCCACGCTTCCATCGTATCCCGCGAATTGGGAATTCCCTGTGTTGTCGGAACAAAGAGTCGCAGTGTAGAAGCGACAGGCGTGCTGAAAACGGGACAGGATATTACCATTGATGCACGCAACGGCATTATTTATGACGGCATTGTTGCCGATCTTGTGAAGAAAGGAACGCCCGCTGCCCAGGCCGCAGGTACAGCGGCAGTAGCTGCCGAATATTTCCCGCCTACAGGCACCCGCGTTCTTATGAATCTCGGCGATCCCGATCTTGCTGATAAATATGCGTCGCTTCCCTGTGATGGTATCGGACTCATGCGGGAAGAGTTCATCTGGACCACCTTTATTCATGAACATCCGCTGTACCTGATTGAAACAGGCCGTCCGGAAAAAGTGGTGGATATGCTTGCAGAAGGCATCAGCAAAGTATGCCGTGCTCTTGCTCCCCGTCCCGTTGTTCTCCGCTTCTCCGATTTCAAATCCGGTGAATACAGAAATCTCAAGGGCGGCGATAAGTACGAACCGGAAGAACCGGCCGACCTTCTTGGCTGGAGAGGCGCTTCCCGTTACTATGATCCGAAATATACCGATGCATTCCGCCTGGAACTGAAAGCAGTCAGAAAAGTCCGCGAAGAATACGGTCTGAAAAATCTGAACTGCATGATTCCGTTCTGCCGCACCGTTGATGAAGCAGAAAAAGTAACGGCCATTATGAGAGAAGAAGGCCTGGAACGCGGCCCGGACTTCAAACTTCTCCTTATGGCGGAAATTCCGGCCAATATTCTCCTGGCAGACCGTTTCAATAAATTTGTTGACGGCTATTCCATCGGTTCCAACGATTTAACAATGCTTATTCTGGGCTGCGACAGAAATAATGATACCGTGGCTTCTCTCTTCGATGAACGCAATCTGGCCATCAAGAGGGCTATCCGCCACCTGATCAAAGTGGCGCACAGAGACGGCAAGACCGTATCCATCTGCGGACAGGCGCCGTCCGTATATCCAGACTTTACGGAATTCCTCGTAAAGAGCGGTATTGACTATGTATCCGTTAACCCGGATATGGTGAAGAGTACCCGGCTGAATGTAGCCCGCATCGAGCAGCGTCTGATGCTGGATGCGGCGACGGGCAGAGGTGTCGTAGACCAGGAAGATTACGAACTTTGATTTTAAAATAATGGCAGAGGGCATGGGAAAGTTGACATGTCCTCCGCCACAGTTCCGCTTTGCGGAAGAAGGAGAGAAGGGAAATTATGCAGCTTACCGGCCGACAACAGGAAATCACGAGGATCGTTCGGGAAAACGGTCCTATCACAGGGGAAATGATCGCACAGCGTCTCCATGTGACGAGGAGCGCGCTGCGTGGAGATCTGGCGGTTCTTCTTTCAGGAGAGGTAATCGCTGCCCGCCGTCGTCTCGGCTACTATTACCTTGGGGGCGGAGAAGATCCTGCGGCTGCTGAAATCCGTTCCTGCACGGCGGAAGACTGTATGTCCCGCCCGATACTTGTCGGAGCGGAATCCAATGCCTATGACGCGGCGGTTCTCCTGTTCACCGAAGATATCGGTACGCTTTTCGTGGGAAAGAAAGATGACATACAGGGCGTCGTTTCCAGGAAAGATCTTCTGAAAGCGGCCATGGGCCGTGATGATTTGGCAAAAGTGCCGATTTCCATGGTAATGACATCCCGCTCGAAAATGATTTATGCCGAACCGAAAGAGGATCTTGTATCCATCGCACAGAAGATGATGGATTATGAAGTCGATTGTCTTCCTGTAGGGACTTTTAAAAATGTGGGAAATGACAGGAAATTTGTTCTTATCGGGCGTGTATCGAAAACGAATATCACCCGTCTCTTTTTGGAACTGGGGAAAGGCGGCAGAAAATAATAAATGGCAAAACAACCGCAGGTTTATGTCGTTTCCGATTCTCTTGGAGAAACGGCGGAAAGTGTGGCTAAGGCGACCATCGGCCAGTATGACACAGATATTGAGATTCACCGTGTGCCCTTTATCCGTCATACGGATCAGATAGAAAAAATTATTGATGAAGCGGCACAGGCGGGGGCTGTGGTCTGTCACACACTGGTCAGTCCTGAACTCCGTGCCGACTTTGAACGGATAGCCCATGAAAAAAATGTCCGTTATGTGGATATCTTAGGTCCTATGATGAATATGGTGACTGATGTGGCAGGGGTGCAGCCCCGCATGAAACCGGGAATCATCCACCGTCTTGATGAAGAGTATTTCAAAAAAGTGGAAGCCATCGAATTTGCTGTCCGCTATGATGATGGAAAAAATCCGGCAGGCTTCGCAAAGGCGGACATGGTTCTTATTGGCGTGTCCCGTACATCTAAGACACCGCTGTCCATGTACATGGCGCATAAAAAATATAAAGTGGCGAACCTGCCCCTTGTGCCGGAAGTGCAGATACCGGAAGAAATATTCCAAGTGCCTCCCTATCGTCTGATCGGTCTCATTATTGACCCTTACAAACTGAACGGAATCAGAAGGGAACGAATGAAAGCGCTCGGATTTTCAGGAACGGCGAATTACACTGATATCGAGCGCATTGAAGATGAGCTGGCTTATGCCAAAGAAGTTATGCATCAGCTTCACTGTACCGTCCTTGATGTATCAAATAAAGCCATTGAAGAGACGGCGAGCCGCATCATGTCCATTATTGAGCGGAACAAGGAAATATACGGCGACAAATATTGACAGATGAAAAAATCTCCTGAAGGAAACTTCAGGGGATTTTTTTGTGCTGGAATGATTTTATGAATACATTTGCGGTAGCACTGTTCATCACCACGGCAATAGATCCTTCACGTTCGTTCAGGATGACGATTAACGTTTTTCTCATTATGAAGCCTTAACGTGTCTTATACAAGGATCATGGAGCCGGCCGTCAGAAGGAGCTGCTGGCGCACGCAGTGTGCGATTGAGGATACTCGCTTGTCGTAATGATTTAAATCGTAAAAGAATAGTTAGCTTGCAGCTGACAGCTCACAGCTGATAGCTTTTATCTTCTTACCGCCTTCCTCATCACGGTGGCAGATCCTTCACATTCGTTCAGGATGACGCTTTACTGTTAGTGTCATTATGATGCTTTCCGCTCCCCATCATTAGTAACGCTTTCCCCAAATCGTCATTCTGAACGAGGACAAGAATGCTTTGTGAGAAAAACGGAAAACGGAACGGTAGCATAGAGTGAAGAATCTATTACACTGATGACACTGTGCGGTTTCTTTTCTGTTCATCACAAAATTACTCTTACCGTTTTCCCCATCACGGGTAATAGCTCCTTCGCATTTGTTCAGGATGACATCTCACCTTAATCGTCATCTTCATAACTAATCCTTTGCCAATACCCCGAATGACGTTTTCCGTTTCTTGCTACTATGGCGCTTACCGTTACTCATCATTTAGAATATATGATAAAAATTTACTGCGGAAACAATAAAAGAAAACCACCTTTTATTTGAAAAAAATTAGAAAATATGATATGCTATAGAACAAATTGAAATTTATTCGCAGATTAAGCGGATGCTGAATCGGTAAGGATGGAATTTACATGAGAAGCAAACGAATGCGGCGAAGCATTGTCAGACGTGTTTTGCAATTTATCCCCGTACTGCTGGGGATTACTTTTCTTGCGTTCCTTTTAATCTATTTATCGCCAAGCGATCCTGTGAGCGTGCGTATGTCGGCAGGCGGTATTTCCGTCAGTCCTGAAATCATGGAGTCCATGCGCAGATCCATGGGCCTTGACCGTCCGCTTCTTGTACAGTATGGCGACTGGCTGTGGAATATTCTTCACGGAAATATGGGAAAATCATATATTACTGACGCTGACGTGCTGGATCAGATTTTGAAAGCGCTGCCTTATACATTAAAAATGGCGGGCGCTTCTCTTTTGCTGACCCTCTGCATTTCGATTCCCGTAGGGATACTCACGGCGGCCATGCAGAACAGCAAGTTTGATTATGTGGTCCGTGTCATGGCGTTTGTGGGAAATGCTCTTCCCAACTTTATCATCGCCCTTTGCCTCATGTTTATTTTTTCCTACCGTCTCGGGTGGATTCCTGTGTTGGCGACGACAAAGCCTATAGGCCTTATCCTTCCTGCGCTTACGCTGGCGCTGGTCATGTCGTCCCGTTATATCCGGCAGATTCGTGCCGCCATGCTTGATGAGCTGGGCAAGGGGTATGTGGTGGGACTTCGTTCCCGCGGACTTTCCGAAACGACCATTTTGTATAAGAATGTATTGAAAAATATTATGGTAACGGTGATTACGCTCACCGGTATTTCCCTCGGCTCTCTTCTGGGCGGAACGGTCATCGTGGAAACCGTTTTCACCTGGCCCGGTCTCGGCAGTCTTATTATGGAAGGGATCAGCCAGCGAGACTATCCTGTGGTACAGGCGGTCATCGTATGGATGGCATCTGCTTTCATGGTGGTCAATCTGCTCACCGATATTTCTTATACTGTTTTTAATCCGAAAATTAAAGATATATAGGAGGACCTATGGATCTTTCAGCAAAACGGATTTCGAAAAGTATGTGGTGTCTTCTTGGCATCATCCTGTTTATCATTCTTTTCAGTTTGATTTCGCCGTACCTGGCACCTAATGATCCCTATCTGACCCATTCCGACAATATCCTTGCCGCGCCGGATATGAATCATTTATTCGGTACTGACAATCATGGGCGCGATGTGCTTTCCCGCGTGATGGTGGGCAGCCGCAGTTCCATCTTTGCCGCATTTGCCATCATCGCCTGTGCAGGGACTTTGGGAAGTTTTGTGGGTCTTATGGGCGGTTATTTCGGCGGGAAGGTGGATGCCTGTCTTATGCGGGTGACCGATATATTTCTCGCATTTCCCGATATCCTTCTGGCAATTGCCGTAGCGGGCATTTTAGGCGGCAGTCTTTTGAATGCCATGTTCGCCCTCGTGCTGACAGCGTGGACCCAGTATGCCCGGCTGGCACGGAGTTCGACTATTGCTATTAAGGAGGAAACCTTTATCCATGCCGCCCGCCTTGGCGGGTGCAGTGACAGGGAGATCATATTTCTCCATATTCTGCCGAATATCGCGGGGCCGCTTATCGTGACCGCGACGCTCCATGTAAGCGGTATGATGATGGGGATTGCCGGGCTGTCCTTCCTCGGGCTCGGGGTGCAGGTACCGGAAGCGGAGTGGGGATCCATGATCAGCGAAGGACGCTATTGTCTTCAGAATGCGCCGTGGGTGGCTCTCGCACCGAGTGCCGTCATGGTTTCCGTTATGCTTGTTTTTAATTTATTCGGTGACCAGGTCAGAGATTTACTGGATCCGAAAAATGAAAAATAATTATATTTTTTAGGAGGAAAAAACATGAAAAAGAGATGGATTGCTGCAGGATTGGCAGCGGTAACGGCCTGTTCCGTTTTTATCAGCGGCTGCGGTGATGATAAGAAAGCGGCGGCGGATAAAATCGTCCGTGTGGCGGGGACAGTATCCGTATCTTCTTCGTCCATGGATCCGGCAAAAGGATGGGATGGCTGGTACATTGTCCGCTACGGTGTCGGCGAGACACTGTTTAAAGTAGGGGATGGTCTCAAGATTGAACCCTGGCTTGCTGAAAAGTTTGAAAAGATAGATGACCTGACCTGGAAAATCATGCTGAAAAAGAATGTGACATTCTCTAATGGGGAGGCCATGACACCGCAGAAAGTGATTGACTCCCTGAAACGTGCGGGGGACATGAATGAGCGTGCCGGTTTCCTGAAAACCGCTGTCTATACCGTTGACGGGGATGCTGTCGTCATTAAGACGGAAAAACCGCGCCTTACCCTGATCAATGACCTGGCGGATCCTTATGCGACCATTATCGACGTGGCAAATACGAAAGATTTTGAAAAAGCGCCGATTGGTACGGGCCCATTCGTGATGGCATCGTATGAGAGCAATAAAAAAGCGGTTATGAAAAAGAATCCGAAGTACTGGGGAGGGGAAGTCAAGTCTGACGGCGTGGAATACACTAAAGTTACTGATGCAAATGCGCTTGCCATGTCTCTCCAGGGCGGCGAAGTGGATATCGCCCAGGATCTGACCGTAGACGCTGCGGAAAATATCGCGAAAAAAGACAACCTTGTTGTGAAGAGAGTGGCACAGCCCCGCGTGTACCAGATGTATTTCAATTTGAATAAAATGCAGGATAAAGCTGTCCGCGAAGCGATCATGTACGGCGTGAATAAGAAGGATATCGGAGAAAAACTGATGAAGGGCTCTGTGTCTGCTGCTTACAGCGCGTTTCCTGATGACAGTGCTTACGGAGCAAAGAATCTGAAACCCCGTATGTTTGATGCCGCCAAGGCGAAACAGATTCTTGCCGATGCGGGATATAAAGATACCAACGGCGACGGTATCGTGGAAAAGGACGGGGAGCCGCTTACTGTACAGTTTTCCGTTTATAAGCGCGCCGCGATAGCTCCCATTGCTACGGAAATGCAGGCTCAGCTGAAGCAGATCGGCATTGATGTCCAGATTAAGAATTTTGAAAAAGCAACCTTCTTCGCGCCGGGGGATTTCGATATCGCTCTCTATTATGTAGTCACCATGCCGGTGGGAGATCCCTACGATTTCCTCTACAATGCCTATGACAAGGACAGCAAGGTCAATTTTGGGCACTACGATAATCCGGAAGTGCAGGGATGGCTGGAAGAATTGCAGAAGCTGCCTGACGGTGATGCGAGGACGCAGGTTGTCCATAAGATCCAGCAGGCGGTCATTGATGATGCGGCCATGGATTTTGTCGGATTCAATACGATCCAGGTAGGCATGGGCAAGAATGTCAAAGGCTACCTGATTACACCGAATGATTATTACCAGGTGACGAAAGACCTCGAAAAATAAGCGGGAGAAACCTATGCAGCCATTACTGACAATTCAAGACCTCAGCGCCGGTTATGGCGGCAAGACGGTAATCCGTGATATTTCCCTTACACTGATGCCCGGTGAAATACTGGGCGTCGTTGGGGAAAGCGGCAGCGGGAAAACGACGCTTCTGAAAGCCGTTTCGGAAGTGAAAGGCCTCAGGGCCGATGTCTATACGGGAACAGTCACTTTCAATGGGGAAGACCTGCTCCATATGGACGCGGCGGAAAAAAGGAAACGCCAGGGAGAAGAGATAGCCTATGTGTTTCAGCATCCCGGCGATTCCCTGAACCCCACGCGGAAAGTGCGTGTCCAGTTCTATGAGACCATCCTCGCCCACAGGCGGATGGAGAAAAAAGAAATGGACGAACTGATTGCTTCTGTTTTTAAGCGGATCGGCCTGACCGATGTGGAACGGATACTGAATGCCTATCCTTTTGAACTTTCCGGCGGAATGGCGCAGCGTGTGGTGATTGCCCTTGCCGTGCTGCTCCATCCGAAACTGATTCTTGCCGATGAGCCCACCTCCGCGCTGGATACCACCGTGCAGAAACAGGTTCTAGAAGAACTTCTCATGCTCCGGGACACCCTCCATACCGCCATGATCATTATTACCCATAATATCGGCGTGGCCAGACGTCTGGCGGATCGTGTGGCGGTGCTTTATAAAGGGGAAATCGTGGAAATGGGGGAAACGAAAAAAGTTCTCGAAAACCCGCAGCACCCCTACACGAAATCGCTCATGGCTGCCGTGCCGAAACTGGCACATGCCATGGAAAAGGAGGCATGATGGAGGAAATCCTTGTCTGTGAAAACCTGACGATGACCTTTGACGATGGCGAATACATCGTGCATGCTTTGAAAAATGTGAGCTTTTCTCTTCGTAAAAATGAAGTTCTCGGCATTATCGGGGAAAGCGGAAGCGGAAAATCGACTATTGCGAAGCTGATTACCGGACTTTATCAGCCGACAGGAGGAAATATATTTCTTGGCGGCCGATCGATTGTCCGCCTGAAACGGCAGGCGCAGAAAGAAGTGTATACCAAAGTGCAGATGGTATTTCAGGACGCTGTCGGCTCTTTCAATCCGCGGAGGAAAATCGGGGAGTCCATTTCGGATACGCTCTGCCGTCTCTGCGGAGAAAAGAAGCATATGGCCGGTAAGGAAGCGGCCCGTCTTTTGGAAGATGTGGGACTCCCCGGGGATTATGCGGAAAAATATCCTCATGAGCTTTCCGGCGGCGAATGCCAGCGTGCGGCGATAGCCAGAGCTATGTCCGTCCATCCGGAAATTCTCATTTGCGATGAAGCCACCTCGGCGCTTGACGTTTCCGCACAGGCAAAAATTGTGGAGCTCCTTATGCATCTGCGCAGGATCCATAACGTAAGCATTCTATTCATCACCCATGATCTTCCGCTGGTAAGCAATATAAGCGACCGCATCCTTATCATGAATGAAGGAGAACTGGTGGAAGAAGGAAGCATCGAAGAAGTGATCATCCGGCCGAAAACCGTTTATACCAGACGGCTCCTTGACGCAGTATGCTGATGATTTGAAACGGCAGGCTGCGTATAGCCTAAGGAGATCACGCCTTGCCTGTTTTGTCATGTTATTTCTTTATGCATAATAAAACCGCTCTCTGTATTGACCTTTATGTCAAACTGCAGAAAGCGGTTTTTAGTTGCCTGCTGAAAAGGCATGAGTGAAGAGCCGTATAAAATGCAGAAATATTTTGTTACAGTCTGTTATGATTTGCATAGAATGGATTCATTGGGACAACGGTGTGCAGTCAATCACTGTGGCAAGGTATTTTCCGTCTGTCCTGCTTTGCGCTGTGACTACAGCAAACTTTCCTTCCGACAGGGGAAAGGCCTTTTCGAGAGAAAAGCTGGTGTACATTTCTGTTTTGTAGCTGCCTTTTTCATCCTGTTCTTCCTTTGTGTTTTGAAGAATGCTGTCTTCCGGAATGAAATCTTTATAGTCCGGTGGTGCCTTTGTCGGACCGGCAGGATCGGACAGCGTGATATTTACGATATGCTCTTTAAAAACAATGACCGTCACGGTACCATTATTGAATCTTTTCATATAAACTGTGTCTCCGGCAGGCGCGCCATAGGCGGCGGTCCAGATATCAAGCGTATCTCCCTGCCTGCATTGCATCCGGAAAGCAGCAGCGCGGATAAAAGAAAAACGGCAGAAGCGGAACCGATGTATTTCATAGAATCCTCCCATAGATTTGATAATAATTTATATTATATCACCGAAAAAAATAATTTTTTCATCTTGACGGCAAACCTTGCTTTCTTGTATGGTTAAGGAAATAGGGGGCGGCTATGTTCAGATTCAATGATATCTTTCTCGTAATCGTGGCGTGCTACGTTATTTATAAAATAGGTTTCGTCGACGGCTTCACTTTGGTGAATCTCTTTATCGCGGTCTGCACCGTTGTGGCTTTTGTGTCCACGATTCTTCGCCGAAGCGGATACATGGAGAGGCTGAAAGAAAAGGAGAATGAAGCGGTGAAGAAACGGGAAGAGAAGAAAGAAATGGATGGGGCAAAGAAAGAGTAACGGGCGGAAGAAACAAAACAGAGAAATATATTTATGCAAACGGCGTTTGTGAGGCGCCGTTTTTGTTTGTCAAAACCGAAAAGGCATTTGGGGTGAGATTCCTCTTACGTTAGGAGCGTGTAGATTTTTATTCATCAGCTGATTATGTTAAAATGCAAGTATAATTATTGAAATTCAGGTAGAAATCCGGGCGGTTTCGGCAGGAATCGTCTTTGGAAAGACAGTTTATTTTCCCAAGAGGTATTTTCATGGATTCCGAATTGGACGTTGTGAGACAGATTAATAAATTGGCGAGACAGGCGCGCCCCGTGGATCTCATGATGGATCTGATTACCCGTTACGGTCATTGGGCATTTTTAATTTATGGGATGTTGCTTTGGTTTGCGCCGGGGAAGAATCAAAAACATCGGCGGGAGAGCTGCGTGGCGGCGTTCCTTGCAGTCTGCCTATGCTCCGTGATTTCCCTTGCTGTCGGAAAGCTGTGGCATCGGGGGCGGCCTTTTACCCGGGACCGGCAGATTTGGAATTTTACAGGGCACAAAGCGAATGCGTCTTTTCCGAGCAATCATGCCATGAACGGCGCGGCCGTGGCCTTTCAGCTTCTGCGGGATCGTATGCCCGGATGCCGGTGGATGGCATGCCTGGCAGGGCTGCTTGCCTTTTCCCGGTTGTTTGCGGGGATGCATTATCCTTCGGATATTCTTGGCGGCGGCGCTATTGCCGCGGCGGTTCATGGGGTATTAAACAAACCTTTTGCGGCTGCTTTCATAAAAAAATTGACAGGAGCCCTGTCTTTATTATCTGACAGTATTTTATACATAGGGAAAAGCAGGTGACCGGATTGGCGGAGAGGAAAGGAAGAGGAAGGAAAATATCGATTGTCCATATTGCGCAGATCCTGCTCAGCGAGTCTGATGCGGAGCATCCGCTTTCCCAGCAGCAGATATTGGCGTTTCTGCGGGAACGGTACGGCATGGAAATGGACCGCAAGGCGGTGCGCCGGAATCTGGAAGCCCTTCGTGGCGGCGGGCTTCCTGTAGTGTGCCGTGAGGTGGAGCGTGTAATAGAAGGGAAACCGGCGCCGCTTTCACTGGACTGGTACTGGGATCACGACTTGACAAAGGAGGATATGAAAGCGCTTATCGACCTTTTATATTTCTCCCATCTTCCTGCGGCCGAGGTGCGCCAGCTTGCGCAAAAATTAAAAAATTTATACATGCGTCCTTTTGATGACGGCAAGGCGGCCGTGAAAAATATTCCCGCGCTGAACCAGCTGGAACCGCCTGATGAAACATTGGCAGTTTTGGCGGAGGCTATTGAAAATAAAAAGATGATACAGTTTTTTTACGATCATTATGAGGCTGACGGGAAACGGTACCACGGCAAAGATATAGGCGGCATCGACCGTGTATACCGTGTGAGCCCCTATGTAGTGGCCGCATCGGACGGACGATACTTCCTTTTGGGAAATATTGACGAAAAGGATGAGATTACACCGTTTGCGGTGGAACTTCTTGACAGCGTTTCCCTGCTTGAGGAAGAGGCGCGTCCGCAGAAGACAATTCCCGGCGCGGAAATGGGGATCCGCGTATCAGATTTTCTTTCTGTCTTAAGCCGTACATATGCGGGCCCGTCGGAAAAGTGCCGCTTTGAGGCGGATTGGAAACTTATGACGGATATCGTGACAGATTTCGGGAAATCCGCGTTTATTGTGTCGGCCACGCAGGGACAGGTGCTTGTGGAAATAGAAGCGCCTCCGGCGATTATCTTTGCCTGGGCCTTGAAAAATGCGCCGCTTGTCAAAGTGGTGGCGCCGGCTGCGCTGGTGAAGTCTGTAAGAGAAGCGGCAGCAAACCTGACCCGTCTCTATGGCGGTGGATGATGGGACTGAAAATATGTCTTGGGATCTTCTTTGTCCTGTTTCTTTTTCTGCTGATTCCGATCCGCTACCGTTTCATCCTTGAAATAAAGCACCTTGCCGTGACAGTGGAGTTCATTTTCGGGCTTTATAAGAAAACGATGGAACTGCCGGGAAAGAAACGAGAAAGAACCGCGGATGCGGACGAAAAAATAGAGGAACTCCTTTTTGCAGATGAGGAGCGGCCTGCCGCTGCCCAGAGGGCAGAAATGATTCTTGCCGATGAGACGGAACCGGAAAAAGCGCCTGAAGAAAAGACGAAAGAAGAAAAACACAAAGAATCGGCAGACGAAGGGAAAGGAGAAAAGAAAAAACATCCTCCGCTGTGGAAGCAGCTGCGGTTTGCTATCCATAATGGACTGGCGGAAAATATTTTTAAGGCTCTCGCAGTGATTTTGGTGCACAGCATGCCGCGGAAATGGAATTTTTGCGGAGAGTTCGGCACGGGGGATCCGATGCAGACCGGCCTGCTTGCGGGGATGGCAAAGGCGTTCCTTCCGGAAGCGACGAAAAATATAGTGTGGAAATATATAGAGCCATCGTATAAACTAAAGGGGAAAGGACAGGGAAGAATTATTCCCTTCTATGTGGTATACATTGTATTGCGCTTGGCGGCAAGCGCGCCGGCACGTCAGTTCTGGCGGTACAGACAGGGAGGAATCCACGATGAATGATGATGCAAGAAAAAAGATTTTTGAAGAATTTAAAGAAATGATCCGCACGGAAACGGTTGTAGGCCAGCCGATTTATCTGGACGATGCCACGATTGTGCCGTTTGTGGATATTTCTTTCGGCTTCGGTACGGGAAATCACGGGACAAACGGAGAATCCAGCGGAGAAGCAGGCGGCGGCAAAATGAGCCCTACGGCGGTTCTGATTATGAAAGGAGAACGCGTCGAATTATTCTCCATTAAAAATGCCACACCGAATGGTACGATCGACAGGGTGCTGAACATGATCCCTGAAGCGGTATCCCATTTTACGAAGAAGAAAGAGAAAAAGAACGAGGTGCGGGAAGCGGCGCTGAAAGAAGCGAAAGAGGCCATGAAAGAAGAGGCGGAAACCGCAGCGCTTGAAGCAAAAGTGTAAAACAGGTGAACTGACTTTTAGTCATTTCATATTGACAGATAAGACTGATTATACTATTATTAATACATACCCAAAATCCCATGATATGTCGGGATATTTCTAAGGAGGAATGTGGGAATGAAAATGAATAAGACAGCAGCAGCTATTACAGCTGGTATCATCACTTTTGGCGCCATGGCGTCCGCATCAGCGGCAGGCATCGGTTTTGTTAATTCCGGCGCCCTGCTCCAGGCTCATCCGAAGATGGAAAAAGTGCAGCTGGATATGAGAACGGCAGCACAGAAAGCACAGGAAAATTTCAACAGCCGCAGCGCAGGCAAGAGCGATCAGGAAAAGGAACAGATCGCCCAGGAAATCCAGCGTGATATGGCTGCCAAAGAAAGAACTGCCATGCAGCCGATTCTGCAGGATATCCGCAAAGCGATCCAGCAGGTTCGCCAGGAAAAAGGACTGGATGTCATTCTGGAAGCCGGCGCGGTGATTGATGGCGGCACAGATGTAACTTCTGAAGTCGGTGCAAAACTCACAAAATAATCTTAAAATGAAAAAGAGGCCTTTCGGGGTCTCTTTTTTGTGTGGAGGTAGTTTGGTGTAAACGCGGGAACTCTGGCCTTTTTTGCTTTGCGGGTTTATTTTTTATATCCCAAATGGCAGGGAAGGCTTTATAATAAAAGAAATAAAGTTTTTGGAGGACGCCATGGAATTGCTTGATCAATTGTGCAGGGAAATGATTGCTTATGATAAAGGGGATCCCCGTCGGATTCATCATTTTCTGAAAGTTCATGCTTTTGCCGAACAAATCGGGCGGGAAGAGGGGATTCCGGAGAAACAGCTTTTCGTTTTGGAAGCGGCCGCTTATGTCCATGATATCGGGATTCACCGGGGCGAAATGGAGTTCGGCAGGAATGATGGAAAGATACAGGAGGAATTGGGGCCGGGGGAAGCACGCCCTATATTGGAAAGACTCGGATTCGAGACGGAAGATATTGACCGCATCTGCTGGCTGGCCGCCCATCATCATTCCTACGGGAGTATAGACGGTCCGGACGCGCAGATTCTGGCGGAGGCGGATATGCTGGTGAACCAGTATGAAAGCGGCCGAAGTGATAAGGAAAACCGCGCGCTTTATAACCGTCTTTATAAAACGGAAGCGGGGAAACGTATTTTCCGGGAATTGTATTTTGAAAGCTATGAGGGCATTCATGCGTGACACGTCGCTTGTCTATCCGGTACGGAAAGACGGGAGGATTCTTCTGGGACATAAACGGCGCGGCATGGGAGCCGGTAAATGGAACGGATTCGGCGGAAAAAGGGAAGACGGGGAAACGATGCGGGAATGCGCCGCCCGGGAACTTTTTGAAGAAAGCGGACTCATTGCCGATCCGAAAGCTTTTGAGGCGGCGGGAGATTTATATTTCCATCAGCCCTCCGATCCCAGCTGGTCTCATGCGGGCATCGTATACTTTATCTACGCGTGGACGGGGACAGTGCATCTTTCCGATGAGATGGAGCCGAAGTGGTTCCTTCCGGAAGAAATTCCTTTCGGCGAAATGTGGATGGCTGACCGCGTATGGCTCCCTATGATTTTGAAAGGAAATAAAATACGCGGTACGATTTATTTTGAGAAAGACGGGAGCACAGTCTATGATTACCATTTTGAAATGGTTTAAGGAAAGGATTCATTTTGGATAGAATACAGTCGGGACAGGAATGGCCGCATAAGCTTTTAACCTGGTTCGATCAAAACCGCCGTGATTTGCCCTGGCGGGAAGGCAGGCCGCGGAACCCCTATTATGTGTGGGTGTCGGAAATCATGCTTCAGCAGACGCGGACAGAAGCAGTGAAACCGTACTTTGAAAGTTGGAAACGCCGTTTCCCTACGATTGAGGCACTGGCGGAAGCCGAAGAGGCGGACGTACTGCATGCATGGCAGGGACTGGGCTATTACAGCCGCGCAAGAAATCTTCATAAAGCGGCGCGGGAAATGGTAGAAAAGTACGGTGGAGCGATTCCGGAGGATAAAAAGGACGTGCGTGCTCTTCCGGGCATCGGGGAATACACGGCAGGCGCGATTTTATCCATGGCTTATGGAAAGCATGAAGCAGCGGTGGACGGAAACGTTCTCCGTGTGTATGCGAGGCTCTATGGTATTGAGTCGGATATTTTAAAATCGGCGGTGCGAAAAGAAATCACAACGTTAGTGGAAAAGACGCTGCCGGCGCGGGCAGGAGATTTCAATGAAGCGCTTATGGATTTAGGCTCCGAGGTATGCGTACCCAAGCATCCCAAGTGTGAAAAATGTCCTCTTCACGGAGAGTGCGCGGCGCTCCGACTTGGACTGGAAAATGTACTTCCAATCCGCACGCCGAAGAAGAAACAGAAGGAAAGCATCGCCTGCTGCGCGGTCATGATTCAAGAGGGGAAGGCGCTTTTCCATCTCCGCCCTTCCAAGGGGATGCTTTCTTCCATGTGGGAGCTGCCCATGGTTTTGTCGGACAGCGAAAAAGACGGTGTTAAAATGTTGGAGAAGCTTCTCGGCGGGAAAGCGGGAGAAAGAATCTGGACGTATACCCATGTGTTCACGCACCGCATCTGGCACATGAAAGCGTATCTGTTTCATGGTGCAAAAGAGCCTGAAGGAGATTACCGCTGGTACAGCTGCGAAGAATACAGGGAAATACCGCTGGCAGGGCCGCACGCAAAATTGGCGGCGTATATAGAGCCGTACCTGGAAGAGTGAAAATAGCTGCCCCGTGACATTGAAAGGACAATTTTTTATTTAACGGAACTCTGTTTTTATAAAAAGGAGATCTCATGGATTTCTATCAGATCATTACATTGCTTTTTTCCTTTTTGGGACTGATGAACGGACTTTTTGCGGCGGGGCTCTTTGCCTGCGCGCTGATGGCGGCGGATATCATGCTTATACTGCCGCTCTTTCTTTTGATGATGATCGGTACGGTGCGGTTTATCCGCAGGTATGCGCAGATTTTTGGCGCGGCGGTGATGGCGCTTTCTTTATTCATCGGCGTTTATGGTTCTGTGGATGGAGAAATGAAGGAAGAGGCGGAGCGGTATACGATTGCCGCCGAAGAACTGCCGGAAGCCTTTGACGGACTGAAAGTGGCGCAAATCACGGATACTCATATCGGGCCATACTACAGAAATGCCGATCTGGCAAACGATCTGGAGCGCTCAAAGGCGGAAGGGGCCGACGTGGTGATGCTTACGGGCGATCTGATTGACGATATCCGTGTCATGCCTGAAACGGCAAAGATATTAAACTCCCGCGCGGTGCTTTTCCCTTACGGCATCATTTATGTGCGGGGGAACCATGAACTGTATAAAGATCCCGATTATATTGAAAATGAACTCCGCAAAACATCGGTGAAGATACTGGACAACAGCCATGTGGCGCTTCAGAAAGACGGCGCCCTGCTTTACGTGGCGGGCGTGGACTATCCTGAAATGCGGGGAGAAGGAAGGGCGAAACTGATGGCACAGATGGTGCGGGACGCATTTGACGGCATTCCGGAAGACAGCGCAAAGATTTTTCTTGCCCATCATTCTGATTTCATTGATGCCGGTTTTGAAAACCGGGCGTTCCTCACGCTCACCGGGCATACCCACGGGACGCAGTTCGGCATTTTTGGGAAACCGATGATTACGCCTTTCAAGTACACAAGGGGAATGTACAGCGACGGGAAGCACTGCGGCTATGTATCCCGCGGCAGCGGCGGCTGGTTTCCTTTCCGCTTTGATACAAGCCGCGAACTGACGATCTTCACATTGAAAAAGAAATAAGAAGGAAATAGAAGATGGAATGAAATAAAGTACAGAAATGCCGCTTCAGGAAAGGGAGCGGTATTTTCGCGCGCGAAAAAAGACAGGGTATTTGCCTGTCTTTGATCATTGGATTAACTTTTTGTGGAGCTTAACGTGGTATCGATTTTATTTTCCGGTTTCTGGGAAATTTTTACGATCTCGCTCCGTATTTCTTCCATATCATTATTGTTCTCTTCTGTAAGCGGCTTTATTGTGACAGGAGTCTTGTCCGCGTTCTTTAAAGGAAGCTCGATCAGTTTGCTGATACGGCTGTAAGAGAAAGTGACTTCTCGTCCTGTCTTCGTGGTGACAATCAGACGGCCGCCGTCAATGGCCCCCGTGCCCGAAAGGCTGCCTTCCACTTCTTTGCTGCCCTGCTGGACGCGGTGATCCACTGTAATCGTTTTATCGTCGTTTCGCGTGAATGTAATCGTTTCCAGGTTGCGGATGTTGTCGCCGGACCAATTCATACCTGCTTCCTGCACGCCCCACCATACACCTTCCCACGGACCGCCGCTGAGCGCGGAAAAAAGGGCGAAAACGCCGCCGCCGAGGACGACTGCTAAAATGATGATTCCAAGGATGATATATTTTTTCATGGTTTATTCCTGCCAATGACTTTAAATTTATTTCATTTTAACATAGCATAGGCGGCATACGCAAAAATAGAAAAATTTTCGGGGAAAGAAAAAGAACCGGCATTTCAAATGAGCAGAAAAACAAACGAATAAATGAGATATGTTTTACAATCGCTAAAAAACGGAATAAACGGGCTTTAAACAAAGGTGTGTGGTATAATATAAATGTCAGCGCTTTGGTGAAAAAGAGGCGCTTTGTTTCTTTATGGTTCCGCGGCGGATTATTTCGCCGTTTTTGGGAATAAGGAGAATGTATGGATTGGAAGGAAGGAAAGATAGTCAATACGCCGCTGGAACGGCAGATGAAGACGTCTTACATCGACTATGCCATGTCGGTCATTGTGACCCGTGCGCTGCCTGATGTACGCGACGGCCTCAAGCCGGTACACCGCCGTATTCTGTACGCGATGAACGAAGCGGGGATGCTGCCGAATAAAGCATATAAAAAATCCGCCCGTATCGTCGGCGACGTTTTAGGTAAGTACCACCCCCACGGCGATACGGCGGTTTATGATTCTGCTGTCCGTATGGCACAGGATTTCTCCATCCGCTACCCGCTGGTAGACGGTCACGGCAACTTCGGTTCTATTGACGGCGATTCGGCGGCGGCGATGCGTTATACGGAAATGCGTATGGCGAAAATCACGCTGGAAATGCTCCGTGATATTGATAAAGACACGGTTGACTTCATGCCGAACTATGACGGCTCTTTGACAGAACCGCTTGTGCTGCCGTCCCGTATACCAAACCTGCTCGTCAACGGTTCTTACGGTATCGCCGTAGGTATGGCGACGAACGTGCCGCCCCACAACCTGGCGGAAGTGGTGGACGGGCTTTGCGCGATGATTGATAATCCGGAAATCACCATTGATGAATTGATGAAATATATCAAAGGACCGGATTTCCCGACCGGAGGAATTGTGGTCAATAAGGATGATCTTCCGGCAATCTATGAGAGCGGACAGGGGAAGATCAAGCTGCGTGGAAAAGTGGAAGTGGAAGAATTAAAAGGCGGCAAGAAGCAGCTTGTGATCACAGAGATCCCATACACGATGATCGGAGCCGGAATCGGAAAGTTCTTAAACGATGTCTGCAATCTTGTGGAATCCAAGAAGACGACAGATATCGTTGATATTTCAAACCAGTCTTCGAAAGAAGGAATCCGTATCGTGATCGAATTGAAGCGTGGTGCGGATGTTGAGAACCTGAAGAACATGCTTTATAAGAAGACACGTCTGGAAGATACATTTGGCGTAAATATGCTGGCGGTTGCGAATGGCAGACCGGAGACTTTAAGTCTGAAACAGATCATAGAACATCATGTGGATTTCCAGTTTGAACTTGCAACGAGGAAATATACAACTTTGCTTGGCAAAG